>Ga0209640_10000109_pt1 | contig 52283 bp, 41 predicted proteins | sample RifCSP10_1_FD_184018 | JGI IMG/M metagenome (GOLD analysis project Ga0209640, IMG submission 184018) | Soil microbial communities from Rifle, Colorado - Rifle CSP2_sed 10_1 (SPAdes) (version 2) | ecosystem: Environmental > Terrestrial > Deep subsurface > Rock core/Sediment | place: Rifle...
TCTGCATCACTGCTGTCTGTGCCATAACCCTGTTCCGCCGGCTCGATCAGCCGGCCTGTTTCCCGTCCTTCACCTGGGTCGGCTAGGTCGCCGACGCCCCCGACACGACCTCGATGATCTCTCGTGTAATCGCCGCCTGCCGAACCTTGTTCATGTACAGCGTCAGGTTGTCGATCATGTCCGACGAGTTCCGCGTAGCCGCATCCATGGCCGTCATCTGGGCGGCAAAGAACGCCGCGTTCGACTCGAGCAGCGCCCGGTACACCTGCACCTGCACGTGGCGCGGCAGGAGATCCTTGAAGATCGCCTCCGGAGCCGGCTCGTACAGATAATCAACGCCGGCGCCACGGGCCTCTTCACCCTCCAGGCGCGGAATCGGAAGCAGTCGCTCCACGACGATCCGTTGCGACATGACGGACTTGAACTCGTTGTAGACAAGATAGACGCTCGATGCGGCACCGGACGTGAATTCCTCGATCGCGGCGTCGGCCAGCACGACGGCGTCGTTGAACGACAGCTTCTGGAAAACGCCCACCGCCTCGTAGCGAACTTCGAAGCCCCGTCGGCGAAAGAAATCCCGACCCTTCCGGCCGACGAGTCCCAGCGCGACCTCTCGACTCTGCCCTTCGCTGACGATGAACTGCCCGGCAGCCTTGATGACGTTGGAGTTGAAACTGCCGCACAGCCCACGGTCAGCCGAGATGACGATGAGGAGCGGCCTCCCCTGTCCCGGATCCGGCACACGGAGCAGTGGGTGCGCATCCTGCTCGACTCGTGAGACGAGGCCATTCAGGACCCTCAGCATCCGCTGGGCGAAGGGGCGCGCAGAGACGACGCGTTCCTGGGCGCGCCGCAGGCGCGAGGCCGCGATCATCTTCATCGCCTTTGTAATCTGCTGCGTCGACTTGACCGCGCGGATCCGGCGCCGGAGATCGATCAGTGATGGCATGGAATCTCGCGCGTCTAGGCGGCGGCGCCCGCCGCGGACCGCACCGCACCAAACTGCTGGCCGAACTCCTTCAACACCGTTTCAAGGGTTGCCTTCATCTCGTCATCCAGGATCTTCTTCTCCGCGATCGTGGTGAGCACCCCGGAGTGCCGCGCCTCGAGGAACCGATAGAGCTCGTCCTCGTAACGCCCGACGTCCTCGATGGCTACGGGATCGATGAATCCCTTTGTCGCGGCGTAGATGATGGCGACCTGCTTCTCGACGGCGAGCGGCTGGTATTGCGGCTGCTTGAGGATCTCGACCAGCCGCCGGCCTCGATTCAACTGAGCCTGTGTTGCCTTGTCGAGGTCGCTGCCGAACTGCGCGAAGGCCGCCAGTTCGCGGTACTGCGCAAGGTCCAGTCGAAGAGACCCCGCAACCTGGCGCATCGCCCGGATCTGGGCGGAACCGCCGACTCGCGACACGGAGTTGCCGACGTTGATCGCCGGACGCACGCCCTGGTGGAAGAGGTCGCTCTCGAGAAAGATCTGCCCGTCCGTAATGGAGATGACGTTGGTCGGGATGTACGCCGAGAGATCGCCTGCTTGCGTTTCGATGATTGGCAAGGCTGTCAGCGAGCCGCCCCCGTGCGCAGTGTTCAACTTCGCAGCCCGCTCGAGCAGCCGGGAATGCAGGTAGAACACGTCTCCGGGATACGCTTCGCGGCCGGGTGGACGGCGAAGGAGGAGCGAGATTTCCCGATAGGCCTGTGCATGCTTCGAGAGGTCATCGTACACAACCAGCGCGTGACGGCCGCTGTCCCGGAAGTACTCGCCGATGGCGCACGCCGAGTACGGGCTGATGTAGAGCATCGGCGCCGGATCGGAGGCCGCCGCAGCGACAACGATCGTATAGCTCATGGCGTCGTACTCTTCGAGCGTCCGAACGACCTGGGCGACCGTCGATTGTTTCTGCCCGATCGCGTTGTAGATGCAAATGACACCCATGCCGCGCTGATTGATGATCGTGTCGACTGCCACGGCCGTCTTCCCGGTCTGGCGGTCACCGATGATCAGCTCGCGCTGGCCCCGCCCGATCGGCACCATTCCATCGATGGCTTTCAACCCGGTCTGCAGTGGCTCTTTCACCGGCTGCCGGTCGACGACGCCAGGAGCCAGGCGCTCGATTGGCAGGAACTGCTTGGTGGCGATCGGACCCTTGCCATCGATGGGCTGGCCGAGTGCGTTCACGACGCGACCGAGCATTTCTTCCCCGACCGGCACGGAAATGATGCGCGCCGTCCGTTTGACGGGATCTCCCTCCTTGATTTCCTTGTAGTCGCCCAGCAGAACCGCGCCCACACTGTCCTCTTCGAGGTTGAGGGCGATCCCGAAGACCCCATGCGGGAATTCGAGCATCTCGCCCGCCATCGCACGCTCGACGCCGTGCACACGCGCAATGCCGTCGCCCAGTGAGATGACGCTGCCAACTTCGGCGACGTCCACCTGTACCGCGTAACTGCTGATCTGATCGCGAATGATCTTCGAGATTTCTTCAGCTCTAATGTCCATGTCGATCCTGACGGCCCCGCCGGGCTCACGCTTCCAGATTCACGCTCGGTTACGCTCTGCCAGTCTGTCCCGGAATCTGGCGAGCTGAGTGGCAACACTCCCGTCGTAGACGGTGCTTCCGATTCTCGTCACGACGCCGCCGATGATGCCCTGATCCACCTTCGCTGTCACGGTGACGGTTCGCCCCGTGATCGCAGCGAGCCGTTCCCGCAACTGCGCCGCTCGCTCTGGCGCCAGCGGCGCAGCCGTCGTGATCTCCGCTTGCAGGATCTGACGATGTTCCATCAGGCGTTCCTGGTAGACGGCGAACACATCCGGAACGAGTTCCAGTCGACCGCGGTCGGCAAGCAACAACAGCAGCTTTGCAACCGGAGGGCAAGGCCGCAGGCGCTCGAGAATCTCGCGCACGATTTCACGCTTCGCGGCAACGGACACCACAGGGTTGGCCAGTGCCCGCTGAAGCTCCAAATGGCTTTGCACCAACTCCGCGAACGCCGCCAGGTCCCGCCCGGCGGCTTCCGGATCGGACTCCTTGATGGCGATGTCCAGCAGCGCTCTCGCGTACCGCACTGCGGAGGCCCGCTTGCTCATAGTCGTTTCTGCCGGATCTGGAGCTTGTACCTGAAAGGCACAAGCGTCTATTTATAACACGGCGGGGCCGTCGTATGCAGCCTGCCCGGGCTCAGTGCGACGCGGTGAGCTGCTCGTAAATGCGGTTCAGCTCGGCTTCCGAGCCGAAGTCGATCTCGATCCGGCCGCCCGCCCGTCGGCGGACGATACGGACCTTCGTTCCAAGGGCGAAACGGAGACGGTCCTCGGCTGCGCGCGTGTGCACGTCCTTGATCGATCCGGCCGTCCTCGACGCCGCCGGGGTCGCAGCCTCCGCAAGCAGTCTCTTGACGAAGCTTTCGGTTTCGCGGACGGACATCACCCGCGAAATGACCTCTCTGGCAGCATGTCGCTGGGCCGCGGCATCCGGCAGTGCCAGCAGCGTCCTCGCGTGACCCGTCGAAAGTGACCCGGCCGCCAGGTCCCCTCGAACCTCTTCCGGTAGTTTGAGCAGCCGCATGAAATTGGCTACCGAACTACGGTCCTTTCCCACGGCGGCGGCAATCTGATCCTGTGTCAGCGAGAATTCTTCGGAGAGGCGCTGGTAAGCAAGGGCTTCGTCCACGGGATTCAGGTTCTCGCGCTGAAGGTTTTCGATGAGCGCGAGCTCGAGCAACTGTTTGTTGCCCTGCGGCACGTCTCGCACCACCACCGGCACTCGGTGCAAACCTGCGCGCTGTGCGGCGCGCCAGCGTCGCTCACCTGCGATGATTCGATAGGCCTCACCGACTCGGCGCACGAGAATCGGCTGGATGATTCCGTTCGACTTGACGGACTGCGTCAACTCCTCCAATTTGGCGTCGTCCATGCGCAGACGGGGTTGCTGATCGCTCGGAGAGAGAAGATCGATATCGACCTCCATTGCTCCCTGTCGGGCTGGCTCTGGCACGTCCGGGATCAGCGCGCTGAGCCCTTTTCCAAGCGCTGGGCGGCGTTCGACCATCGTGCTCTCCTTATGCGGCGTGCCGCGATAGCACTTCCTTGGCGAGCGCCGCGTACGCAGCCGCTCCGCGTGACTTCGCGTCATAAAGAACGCCTGGCACTCCATGACTTGGTGCCTCACCCAGTCTCACGTTGCGGGGGATGATGGTATTGAAGACCTTTTCCTTGAAGAACTCTCTCACGTCGTGCGCGACAAGCTGACCAAGGTTGGTTCTGTCGTCGTACATCGTCAGCAGGACGCCGTCGATCTCGAGCGAGGGGTTCAATCCACTTCGTACACGCCGCATTGTTCCCACCAGCTCGGCAAGCCCTTCCAGGGCGAAGTACTCGCAGTGGAGCGGAATGAGCACGGCGTCTGCCGCGACCAGCGCGTTCAATGTCAGCAGGCCGAGCGACGGTGGGCAGTCAATGAAGATGTAGTCGAAGCGATGGCGGAGCGGGTCCAGGAGCTGCTTGAGACGGCGCTCTCGTTCAGGCAGCGTCACCATCTCGATTTCGGCACCCGTCAGGTTTCTGTCGGCGGGTATGAGCGAAAGGTTTTGAATCCTTGTCGACAAGACAAACGATTCCGGCTCCCCTCCGGCCAGGAGTGCTTCGTAGACCGTGCCCGCTTCTGACCGCTGCGCTTTCAGGCCGATACCGCTCGTAAGATTGCCTTGCGGGTCGACATCGACCAGCAGCACTTTTTGGCCGGCGAGTCCCAGGGAAGTCGCAAGATTGATGGCCGTTGTGGTCTTACCGACCCCTCCCTTTTGATTCGCAACCGCCACGATCCGATTGCTGGGACGGCGGCCAAATTCTGTCATGTGCACTATTGCAATAGTCTGCTGTTATGTGATCGCCTGAGCAAATCTAGTGACTCTGGCTCGGGGCGTCAAGCGTTGTTTCACGTGAAACGCTCCACCGGCGCGTCTCCAAGCTGCTGCTTCTCCAAGACAATCAACCGACTCCCCTGAGAGTCGACCAATGGGTAGGTGGCCTTCCACCGGAGGGGGGGGATCAGCGCCGTCGGGCCCCCGATGCCCGTCGCCGTGCGAAACAGAAAGATCTCCCCCCGGGGCCGCACAAACGCCTGCAAACCCATCAGTACGCGCGACTCGACCCGAATCGCCCGGATCGTCAGCAGGTCGTGAGCCTCGTGCAGGCTGGGGTTCGTCAACAACTCCTCAAACCTGGCTGTCACGACTTCCCCTCTCGCCAGGTCAAGCGCTCGCAGGACCTCCCGCAGGAACACCGATTTTCGAGTCTTGGCCTCGACCATCAACATGTTGACGTCGGGCAACGCCAACGCTAACGGAACAGCGGGGGAGCCTCCCCCGCTACCGATGTCGATCACTCGCCGGGCATGAGCCGCCAATTGCTTTGCCGCAACAAGAGGCTCAATCAACAATCGGTCGACGGCATCGGGAGCCGACAGGTCAAGACCGGTCAGATTCATCTTCTGGTTCCAGGCAGCGAGGAGCCGATAGTAGATTTCCAGCTGTGCCCCGAGAGCGGGACGGATGGTTACGCCAACTCGGCGCGCACGGCGTGAAAGGCGGCTCTGAAACTCGCGACTGCTCACGATTCGCGTGCCTGAAACGACTCCGGTGTCTGCCTTCGAAGGAACACGCCAAGAACGGCGACGGCAGCAGCCGTCACACCAGGAATGCGTGCCGCTTGGCCGAGCGTCTCAGGCTGGACGTGGGTGAGCCTCTGGACAACCTCGCGGGAAAGCCCTGGCACACCTTCAAACGAGAACCTTGGTGGGATTTTGCGACCATCGTCCCGACGTGCTCGGGCTGCCCGAGCCGACTCCTGCTCCAGGTATCCCGCGTACTTGATCGAGGTCTGAAGGCTCGATACGTCGAGCGCAGCATGATCGGCGTCGATATCGAGGCTGATCTTTCCATCTTCGATGAGCGATGCCAGGGTCGTTTCTGGTCCCCGAAGGAGTCTCGCCGCGGTAGTCCTCTGGCCGTTCTGTGCCCGAACCTGGACACGATGAAGCGCTGTTGAATTGCGCTCGTATCGACTGCGCCGTGCTTCGAAAATCGACCAATGCTCGTCTGATACCAACCCGAGGACTCGCCCTTTCGGCGTCAGTCTGAGGTCGGCGTTGTCGATGCGAAGGAGAAGCCGATACTCGGCCCGGGAGGTGAACATCCGATAGGGTTCGAGGCAGCCCTTTGTGACGAGGTCGTCAATCAGGACGCCGATGTAGGACTCTTCGCGCCCGAGCACAAACGCGGTCTCCCGCTTGACGGCCCGGGCGGCGCTGATTCCAGCGACTAGTCCTTGCGCGGCGGCCTCTTCGTATCCAGACGTGCCGTTGATTTGTCCGGCGAGGTAGAGACCCCGGACGCGCCGGGCTTCCAGGCAGGACGTAAGTTCGGTCGGCTGAACGAAATCGTACTCTATTGCATAGCCAGGCCGGATTACCTTTGCTTCCTCTAGCCCGGGAAGCGCGTGAACCAACGCCTGTTGAACCGGCGCCGGAAGCGACATCGAGAACCCGTTGACGTAGATCTCGTTTGCGTCGACGCCCTCCGGCTCGAGATAGATCGGGTGCCTTTCCCGCTCGGGGAATCGCATGATCTTGTCCTCGAGAGATGGGCAGTATCGAGGACCTATTCCGCTGATCTGGCCGTTGTAGAGCGGGCTCTCACCGATGTTCTCGCGAACGAGCACCCGAACGCGTTCGTTGGTGTGAAGCAACCAGCAACTGATTCGATTCTGCAGCCGCTTCGTCGTCCGGTACGAAAACGGAGTAGGCTCAGCGTCTCCCCGTTCCTCGCTGAAGGCACCGACTTCAACTTGCTTCCGAAAGTCGATCGTTCGTCTATCCAGTCTTGGGGGCGTCCCGGTCTTCAATCGGCCAACCTCGAAACCCAGGCTCCGAATCGCTTCGCCAAGCCGGACCGACGGTGGTTCGCCATGCCTCCCAGCGGGCCGTTGGTTGGCTCCCTCGTGTATGAGGCCGTTCAGGAAGGTGCCGGTCGTCAGGATCACGGCTGAACAGTTCAGCCGCTCGCCGGCTTCAGTTGACAACCCCTGAACCTGGCCACTCCGAATCGTCAGGCGGTCGACTTGACCGAAGACCCACTCGATGTTGGGCTCATGACCGATTCGCGCGCGAATCCAGTCGCCGTACGACCGCTTGTCCGCCTGTGCCCGTGGCGACCAGACCGCCGGCCCCCGGCTTCTATTGAGGAGCTTGAACTGAATCCCCGTGGCGTCGATGGCCTGCCCCATCAGCCCCCCGAGAGCGTCGATCTCCCGTACGAGATGCCCTTTTGCGGTCCCGCCGATCGCCGGATTGCACGGCATGTGCGCGACTGTGTCTGGGGCCAACGTGCACAGACCGACGTGACACCCGAGACGCGCCGCCGCATACGCGGCCTCTACGCCCGCGTGGCCTGCGCCGACAACGACCACATCGAACGTCACGCGGACCTACTTTCCTATACAGAAGCGCGCGAAGATGTGCTGCAGTACATCTTCGCTGGTGCTCGCGCCAGCAACTTCTCCGAGACTGGCGCGTGCCGCGTGGAGATCGACCAGCACGAACTCCTCGGGGGCCTCCTGCTCCGTGGCCGCCGCGCGTGCGCGCCGCAATGCCGCCTGCGCCTTCCGTAGCAGGGAAATGTGACGCACGTTCGAAATCGCCGGGCTGTCCCGCAGGGAATCGTCGCCACTCAAGGCACCGATGATCGCGTATTTCAAGCGGTCGATCCCCTCGGGCATCAGTGCCGACACTCGGATCGACTCCTCGATCTCCCACCTCGGCGGGCGATCGGACTTGTTCGCCACCACGAGTCGCCTTGCACAGGACGACTGCCCGAGGAGCCGCCGGTCCTCGTCGTTCAGACCTTCTCCAGAATCCAGCACGACGAGCAACAGGTCGCCCGCGTCAATCGCACGCCTTGCCCGGTTCACGCCTTCCTGCTCGACCACGTCCCGCGTCGTCCTCAATCCCGCCGTGTCGACGAGCGTAATGGCAAGGCCATCAAGCTCCACGTTCTCCGTGATCAGATCTCTAGTCGTCCCGGGGACCTCCGTCACAATCGATCGGTCCTGTCCGATCAGCGCATTGAACAGACTCGACTTCCCGACGTTGGCGCGACCGACAATCACCACCGTCGCGCCCTCCCGGATTACGCGGCCTCGCTCTGCTTGATGCAGCACGGCTTCCAGTTGCTCCACCACCGCGCCGATCAGGTCGCCGATCGCCCCACGCTCGATGAAATGGAATCCTTCGTCTGGGAAGTCGAGCGACGCTTCGAGCCTGGCAATCAGATCCAGCAACTCGCCGTCGAGCCCACGAATGCGCTGGCTGAGCGTTCCCTCCAGTTGCTCGAACGCGACCCTTGCTTGGAGCGGCGTCGCAGCTTCGATGAGATCGGCGACGGCCTCGGCCTGTATCAGGTCGACGCGTGAGTTCAGATATGCCCTGAACGTGAATTCGCCCGGTCTTGCGAGACGCGCTCCCTCCGTCACAAGGCTGCTGAGAATCGCCCTGAGGACCACTGGGCTTCCATGAGCACTGATTTCGACGACATGCTCACCGGTATAGGAACGGGGAGCCGGAAACCACGTCGCGATCACGTTGTCGCGCATGCCACTGAGCGTGGAAGGATCGTGACGCAGCTTCGTCAGCGTCGCCTCCCGTGGTCGCAGTTTCCGTCGCCGCGTGAGAATGCGTCCCGCGATCTGCAGAGCGCTCGGTCCACTGATTCGAACGACGCCGATGCCGCCACGGCCAGGGGGCGTGGCGATGGCCGCGATGGTGTCGCCTGAACAAAACATGCGGGTTCAGCCGCAACCTGGTTTGCCGGCAGTCGCCGGCGGTTACTGCCTAGCTGAAATGATGACCGTCTTCATGAACGCGTCACCGATGCTTTCGGAACTGACGGTCGGGTCTTCGGCAATCGCCAGATGAACGATTCGACGTTCGTACGGGTTCAGCGGTCCCATCTCCTGGGACTGGCCGCTCTGGCGCGCCTTCTCGGCCATGAACCGGGCCATTTGCTTGATCTCCGCATCTTTGTCCCGGCGAAAACCGTTGCAGTCCACCACGATACGTGTGTCGTCTCCGAGCTGCCGGCGGAACGCCGTTGCCACGAGATGCTGCAGCGCCTGCAGGCCCTCGCCGCCGCGGCGGATCAGCACGCCGCCGCCCTCGCCCTCGAGATTGATGCGGGTCGCCTCGGGTTGATCCTCAATCGTCGCAGTCAACTCCACGCCCATGGCGTCCACAACGTGCTGGACGAAATCGGCGATCTGTCTGGTCAAGGCTTCGCTCACGTGGCTTCCCCCGTCACTTCAGTTCTTCCGTTCAGCCGCAGGGGTGCGTCCGGCCCCAGCGTTCTTCATTCGTCGCTCCGCCGCCGGACGCACGCTTGCGGTGACCGGCGGCCCGATCAGCCAGTTCGTGAAGTACTGTTGCCCGATTGCCCAGAGATTTCCGACAAACCAGTAAATCACGAGGCCGCTCGGCACCCAGAGGAACATGACGCCGAACATGAACGGCATCATCATCATGATCTTCTGCTGTGTCGGGTCTGCGGTTGACGGCGAGATCCGCTGCTGCCAGAACATCGTCGCGGCCATCAATACGGGCGTCACGTAGAACGGGTCGTGCTCGGACAAGTCCTTGATCCACAACCCGAACTCCGCCCCCCGAAGCTCGATCGCCTGCGAAAGCAGGGAGTAGAACGCGAACAGAATTGGCATCGTGAGGAGCATCGGGACGCATCCGCTCGCTGGGTTGACGCCCTTCTCGCGGTAGAGGCTCATGATTTCAGTGTTCATTTTTTGCCGGGCGGGATCGGTCACCTTCAGTCCGGCGTAATGATCCTGAATCGCCTTCAATTGCGGCTGCAGCGCCTGCATCTTGCGCATCGACACCACGCTCTTGTGGCGGAGCGGAGCAATGGCAAGGTTGATGAGGATGGTCAGAACGACAATCGACCAGCCCCAATTGCCGACATACCCGTGCACCCATTTCAGCCCGTTCAATAAAGGCACTGACAGAAACCCAAACATCCCGAAATTGATTGCCCGTACGAGTTCCTGGTCGACTGATCGCAGTACATCGAATTGCTTGGGACCGACAAAGAATCGAACCGGTTGCGCCGGGTTCATCAGCTCAATCGTGTGCGACACCATCTGGCGCTGGGTGTTGTTCGGTCCGGCCACCGTCACGGGACGAAACTCCAGCCGTGCCTGCCCAAGATCGACTGCAGCCGCGATGAAGTAGTGATCGTCGACGCCCGCGAATCGGAACGTCCCCACTTGGACCGGCTGTTCCTCCAGTTCGGTCGCAGGCACCCTGGTGACGTCACCCTCTCTGTGAAAGATGGCCTCCGGCCGCTGGACGTAGTTTCCCGTCAAGAAACTGCCTCCGCCGGCCGTTGCACCAGCATCCCCGAGACCGGGGCCCCACGCGATCCTGGTGCTCAGCACCTGGGTCCCCGCAGTGACGGTCGAGGCAAACGACACAACGTAGCCCGTGGGTTCGAACGTGAACTCTTTCCGCGCATGAAGCCCGTTGGCATCTTGAAACTCAAAGGTGACTGTCGCCGGCTTCAGGATGGCCATGGCGCGCCCGTCGGTATCACCATTGACACGGTAGAGCGCCCTATTCAGGCGCCGTGCCACCGACTGATCTTCGGTCGCCAACGAGAAAGGCCGTGGTTGATCCGCCGGCATCTCCGTTGGCACCAGATCGACTGGGTTCCCGTCCTTGTCTCGATATGCCTTGAGGCGCCAGCGCAACACTCTTCCCCCGCGGTTGCTGAAAGTCACCTGCACCGTGGTGGTCTCAACGACAATCTCGCGCTCACTCGGCTCGGTTGTCAGCGCCGGGGGCTCATCGGTCGCTGGAGCCGGTACGGCGGCCTCGGTGACGGCCGCTCGTGTGTCTGTAGGAACAGTGGGAGTGGGAGCACCAGGGGCATTCGAGGTGCTGCTGCCTTGAGGCGTCTTCGAAGGTGTCGCCGGGACAAACAGCGCCTGGTAGCCGTAGAGAACGACAAACGACAGGAGAATCGCTAGAAAGACCCTGCGTTCCATGATCTGAGGACGCCTAGTCCGGCACGGGATCGACGCCGTGTCCACCGAAGGGGTGGCACCGGGCAAGGCGGCACATTCCCAGCCAGACGCCGCGGACGACACCGTGTCGGCGCACCGCCTCCGCCATGTAGTCCGAGCAGGACGGGTAGAACCTGCAGGACCCTGTAAATAGCTGAGAAATAGATAACTTATAGAGCCTAAGAGCGCCCAGCACGACGGCGGCGGCCGCCCGGCTTCCTGGCCGCTGCCGGTAGGCGCAGGCTGCGCTCGAGCGCAGCGACGTAGTCACCTTCAATGCTGACAAAGGGAGCATCGAGCATTTCCCGACGAGGCACGACGATGACATCCAGTCCAGGCTGCGGTTTGAAGAGCGGTTCGAGTTTGTGACGCCTGAATATCTCGCGCGTCAGGCGCCTTGCGCGATTTCGTTCCACCGCCGTTCCCAACTTCCGCGTTGCGGCGATCCCCAATCGCGGATGAGCACCGGTGTTGGGAACCACGAAGACGGTCATGAACTGCGCGTGGATCCGGGTCCCTTCTGCGTATGCACGTTCGAATTCTTTACGGCGGCGAACCCGCTCCGAGGGCGCCAGGCCGCAGCTCATCACCTAGGGCTCATCAGCCACTGTCAGGCGTTTTCGCCCTTTGGCGCGGCGCCGCTTCAATACGATTCGGCCGTTCTTCGTCGACATCCGCACCCTGAAGCCATGCGCCTTCCTCCGGCGTCGCGTGTTGGGCTGAAACGTCCGTTTTCCCTTCATGTCGTCCTAGGTGTGGAGAGTCGGATCCTGAGACCTCACGCGAAACCCCAATACTAGCCGTCGCGCGACCACCGTGTCAAAGAATCCCCGGCGCGTTTCCTGTGTTACAGTCACGGGCTTCACGTCACCAGCGATGGCGAAAGGCCCTTCGGTTCCTTCCCCAAGATTTCCACAACTGTGGAAAACACTGTGGAAAACACGACTCCTTGCAGGAGCCATCAAGAATCGTTCAGCTTTTCGCTGTTTCGCCGCCGATGCGCCGCTGGAGTTCCCGGTCCCAGACTCTGCTGTAGGCTTGGCTATGCCTTCTTGGGCTGACGGGCTGGCGAAAGTGGGTTTGCCTGTAACTGCTTGGAGCTAATACCAATGGAATCAAGTGTTTGGGACCACGTTCTCGCTCGAGTCGAGACGAAGGTCAACAGGCACAGTTTCTACACTTGGTTTCGACCGACCGGTCTGCTCGCCGATAGTGGTAACTCCCTGACTGTCCGGGTGCCAGATCTCCTGTTCAAGGACTGGTTGACGAAGCACTACTCCGGCGTACTGGCAGAGGCTCTCGAAGAAGTGCGCCGACCTGGGGTCAGCGTTGTCTTCGTGGCTGATGGCGTAAGCACACGAACTGTCAGCGAGCAGCCGCTGCCCCACGTCGTTGAGACCGACACGGCGACGTCCCCTGTTGTTGCTTCCGGCGGCCTGACTCCACGTTATACGTTCGATACGTTCATCGTCGGGCCGTCGAATCAGTTCGCACACGCTGCATGCCGGGCGGTGGCTGAGGCCCCATCTCGCTCCTACAATCCTCTCTTCATCTACGGCGGCGTTGGTCTCGGGAAGACGCACCTGATGCACGCCATCGGTCAATACGTTCTGGTCCACAACTCTCCTCTGAAGCTGACGTACATTTCGTCTGAACGCTTCATGAACGAGATGATCAATGCCGTCCGCTATGACCGTATTCTCGATTTTCGTGAACGTTACAGGAGCGTCGACGTACTGCTCGTCGACGATATCCAGTTCGTTTCTGGAAAGGAGGGCACTCAGACTGAGTTCTTCCATACTTTCAACGCACTGTACGACTCACAGAAGCAGATTGTTTTAAGTAGCGATCGGCCCCCACATGAGATTCCAGCACTCGAGGAACGACTGCGATCCCGCTTCGAATGGGGTCTGATTGCAGACATTCAGCCGCCAGACCTTGAAACCAAGGTTGCCATTCTCAAGCGCAGGGCTGAAGCTGAAGCAGTGCCGCTCCCGGACGCGGTCGCCCTCTACATCGCCGGCCGCATCAAGTCCAACATTCGCGAGCTCGAAGGATCGCTGACACGGCTCATCGCATATGCGTCGCTCACTGGAAGAGAAATCTGCCTCGACCTCACTCAGGAGATTCTCAAGAACGTCCTCGACCCGGACGATAAAGCGGTCACGATCGAGAACATCCAGAAGTTCGTCGCTGACTACTACCAACTCAAGATCGCGGACTTGAAGTCACGAAATAATTCGAAGTCTGTTGCTATGCCTCGCCAAGTCGCTATGTATCTGTGCAAGACGTTGACGCATGCATCCTTGCCGGAGATTGGTCGCAGCTTCGGCGGGAAGCATCATTCGACGGTCATTCATTCGATCAAGAAGGTCAACGGCCTCCGCAAGAGAGATGTGGATTTCAACAGCGTCATCGTCAGTTTTCTCGAGTCATTCAGCTGATCTGAAGCGCTTTCCACCACATCCACAATCGGTCGATTGTGGATGGATTCCGCCCGCCCGGTTTCGACCGTCTCCCCACCGAACAACCCTTCACGATCGAGTCGCGCGTGAACAACGTAACTTGTTGAATGTCAAGCGTTAATCGATGTCTGTCGAGTTTTACACGCCCTTTCTTTTCTTGTATAATTCTGATGCTCTCTGATCACATCAGGAGAGATAAATACTACTCTCCGCACAAGGTCCGTTAACGCGGCCATCGCTCTGCTCGAGGTTATTACAAGCCTATGGAACTCGTGGTTCGGAAGAATGAGCTTCTGCGAGAACTACAACTTTTCCAGGGTATCGTCGAGCGGAAGAATACGATCCCGATTCTCGCCAATGTCCTCATTGAGGCCAAAGGTGATGAGTTGAGGATGCTGGCAACCGACCTCGAAGTGGCATTGCGAAGTCGTTGTCATGCGGCTGTGGCTAAAGGAGGGTCGCTGACGCTGCCGGCGAAGAAGTTGTATGAAATTGTCAAAGCGCTGCCCGAAACGGACGTTCGAATCGAGGAAGACAAGAACGGTGTGAAGGTGGCGGCGGACCGCTTCGACTCCAGAATACAGACGCTGCCACAAGAGGATTTTCCGACCCTGCCGGACGTGAGTGGGAAGGCAAGGGCGATTCTCCCCCGGGCGGCTGTCCGGGAGATGGTAGCCAAGACGCAGTATGCGATAACAGGTGAAGACACGCGATACTTCCTCAACGGTGCCAAATTCATTCTGCGGCCGGAAAGCCTGGCACTCGTGGCCACCGACGGACACCGTCTTGCTCTGGTCGAGGTTCAACATCAAACCGGAGTGTCGCAGGAGATTGGCGTCATTCTCCCCAAGAAGACGCTGCTCGAACTAGGAAGATTGCTGGCTGAAGGAGAAGGAGATGTTCAGTTCGAGAGCGGGGAGAATCACCTCTTCTTCGAGGTTGGTGGACGTGTCCTGATCTCCCGCATGATCGACGGTCAGTTTCCCGCGTATGAACGCGTGATTCCGAAGGGGAATGACAAGAACATCGAGTTCGATCGAGAGCGTCTGACGAACGCCGTCAAACGTGTGGCGCTCCTGTCCAATGAACGGTCACGTGCCGTCAAGATCGATGTGAGCAAGGGCAAGGTCGAAGTGACTTCGAGCAGCTCGGAGTTTGGAGAAGCCCACGAACAGATTCCAGTGGAGTACTCCGGGCCGTCCTTGACGATCTCATTCAATGCCCAGTATGTCCTTGACTTTCTGAATGTCGTCGAAACCGACGTAGTGTTGCTGTCGCTCAAGGATGACGTCAGCCAGGCCGTGATGAAACCTGTGGGCGCCGAAGGATACGACTACACCTACGTCATCATGCCGATGAGAATCTGAGCGGCGGATTTCCGATCGAACCGAGCTGAAAACAGGCGTGGAACAACCACAAGGACAAGCAGATCAAGCCAACGATCTCCCGGTGTCCGACCAGACGGCCTCCAGCGGCCCGAACGGCAATGGATCGGCTGACGACTACGGTGCGGACAAGATCAAGGTTCTCGAAGGCCTCGAGGCCGTGCGCCAGCGCCCAGCGATGTACATCGGGTCGACCGGCGCACCGGGACTTCACCATCTCGTCTACGAGGTCGTCGACAACTCCATCGACGAGGCGCTGGCCGGATACTGCGACCAGATCAGCGTCACGATTCACATCGATGGGTCGATCACGGTCGTGGACAACGGGCGGGGCATCCCCGTTGATCTCCACGTAAGTGGAAAATCGGCCGCCGAAGTTGCCCTGACCGTCCTCCACGCCGGGGGCAAGTTCGATAACGAGAGCTACAAAGTATCAGGCGGTCTCCATGGTGTCGGCGTCTCAGTTGTCAACGCCCTGTCGGAACGGCTCGACCTCGAGATCTGGCGTAATGGGCAGGTGTATCAGCAGAGCTATGAACGCGGCACACCCACCGGAGAGCTCGAGGCGACGGGCACGACCCAGCGACGGGGAACCAAGGTTACGTTCAAGCCGGACACCCAAGTCTTCGAGACGACTGACTACAGCTTCGATACATTGGCGCAACGCCTTCGTGAGCTCGCGTTCCTGAATGGCGGCATCGTCATCACGATCGACGACGAACGTGACGGGAAGGGCCACAAGTTCCAGTATGAAGGCGGCATCGTGTCCTTCGTTCAACACCTGAACAAGAACAAGGCCGTCGTCAACGAGAAACCCATCTTCATGAAAGGCGACAAGGACGGCATCGACGCCGAGATCGCCCTGCAGTGGAATGACGGTTACTCCGAACTGGTATTCAGCTTCGCGAACAACATCAACACGCACGAAGGTGGCACGCATCTCTCCGGGTTTCGGTCGGCGCTGACGCGCACGATCAACGCGTACGGGGTCAAGAACAACCTCGCGAAGGATCTGAAGGACGCGAGCATCAGCGGGGACGACATCCGCGAAGGCCTGACGGGCGTGATCAGCGTCAAGATTCCCCGGCCGCAGTTCGAGGGCCAGACGAAGACGAAGCTCGGAAACACTGAAGTCAAGGGCATTGTCGAGGCGATCGTCAACGACCGGCTGGGTCAGTATCTGGAGGAGAACCCGGCTGTCGCCAAGAGAATCATCGGCAAGGCCGTCGACGCCGCTCGGGCGCGCGAAGCGGCGCGCAAGGCCAGAGATCTGGTGCGACGAAAAGGGGCGCTCGATGGCAGCAGCCTCCCCGGGAAGCTGGCAGACTGCCAGGAGCGAGACCCTGCGCTAAGCGAGCTGTACATCGTCGAGGGAGAGTCGGCGGGCGGCTCCGCCAAGCAGGGTCGGGATCGACGGTTTCAGGCCATCCTTCCGATCAAGGGGAAGATCCTGAACGTCGAGAAGGCGCGTTTCGACAAGATGCTGAGCAGCGACGAGATCAAGACGATGATCGCGGCGCTCGGGTGTGGCATTGGCAGCGAGGACTTCGATGCCGACAAGCTCCGCTACCACCGCGTCATCATCATGACCGACGCCGACGTGGACGGCTCGCACATCCGGACGTTGCTGCTGACGTTCTTCTATCGGCAGATGTCCCAGCTCATCGATCGCGGGCACATCTACATCGCGCAACCCCCCCTCTTCCGTGCCAAGCGTGGCCGGACGGAAACCTACATCAAGAACGAGCCGGAGCTCGAGGGGTTCCTGGTCCGCCGCGCAGTGGAGTCGCGAGTCGTGAAGCTGGCCGATGGCAGCGAGATGGTCGGTGAGGTCCTCGAGCGGCAGTTGCAACGAAGTATCGCGTATCGCAAGCTATTGCAGCAGGTGACTCGCCGCGGCCACCCTCCAGCGATCGTCTCGGCGCTGCTCGAGGCCGACGCGCGAGACAAGTCGTTCTTCGAGCACCGCGATCGGCTCGATGTCATCGCAGCACGTATGACCACACCGACGCGGACCGTGTCGGTCACGCGCGACGACGAACACAACGTGTTCGCCCTGAAGATCGACGACAGGTCGCAGGGCTACCTCAGACAGTCCGCGATCGGGATCGACTTCATCACCTCAGGTGAGTATCGGACGCTGGTATCGGCGTACCGCGAGATCGAGGGCATCAAGTTCCCCGTTGTTGCGACGTCGGGGGCGTCGCCCCGAGAAGAGGACGTCCAGGAGGAGGGCGTCGACGACGGCGGGGGAGGCGGGCAGGAGGACGTGGCCGACGCCCCGCACGCCGTTGGGCAGGCAGCGCCATCGCGGCACCGGAGGGAGCCGGACGCCGTGCTCGAGACGCTCGACGCATTCGTCGAGTATTTCATCGCGGCGGGCAAGAAGGGTATCGCCATCAACCGCTACAAAGGCCTGGGCGAGATGAATCCGGAGACCTTGTGGACGACCACGATGGACCCGGAGGTCCGAACGCTTCTCCAGGTACGCGCAGAAGACCATGCGGAGGCGGACCAGATGTTCACCACGTTGATGGGTGACCAGGTCGAGCCGCGGCGAAAGTTCATCGAGGACAACGCGCTCGACGTCCGGAACCTCGACGTATAGCGGCGGGAAGCCTCGTTCACCCGCGACCCCTGAGCGAGGACGGATCCCACACGCTGGGTCCGCCGATTGATGTCCATGACCACTCCGACGACTCCGAACCGCATCCCGGTCAACATCGAAGACGAGATGAAGCGCTCGTACATGGATTACGCGATGAGCGTGATCATCGGACGAGCGCTGCCCGACGTCCGCGATGGTCTCAAGCCGGCTCATCGCCGCGTGCTGTACGGCATGAAGACGATGGGACTGTCGCCCACGCGCGGGTACCGCAAGTGCGCCAAGATCGTCGGTGAGGTGATGGGGAATCTCCACCCGCACGGCGACGCGTCGATCTACGACACACTGGTCCGCATGGCCCAGGACTTCAACATGCGGGAGCCGCTCGTCGATGGGCAGGGCAATTTCGGATCCATCGACGGCGATCCCCCCGCCGCGATGCGGTACACCGAGGCGCGGCTCGAGGCGCTCGGCGACGAGATGATGACGGACCTCGACAAGGAGACCGTCGACTTCACGCCGAACTACGACGAGACGACTGAAGAGCCCACCGTCCTGCCATCGCCGTTCCCGAACCTCCTGGTGAACGGGTCCGCGGGCATTGCCGTCGGGATGGCCACCAACGTACCGCCGCACAACATGCGGGAGGTCATCGAAGCCGCGATCTGGCTGATCGAGAGCGGACAATCCGACGACAAACCCACGCTGCCCGAGAAGCAGCGCAAGCTCCTGGAGCTCGTTCCGGGTCCGGACTTCCCGACCGGGGGCTACATCGTCGGGCGTCAGGGCATCCAGCAGGCGTATCTGACCGGCCGCGGCACCGTGATCATGCGGGCCAAGGCCGAGGTCGAGGTCTCGAAGAAAGGCGATCGGTCAGCGATTGTCATCGACGCCATCCCCTATCAGGTCAACAAGGCAAAGCTCATCGAGCGCATCGCGGAACTGGTACGGGAGAAAGTCCTCGACGGGATCTCGGATATCCGTGACGAGTCCGATCGGGATGGCCTGCGGATCGTGATCGACCTGAAGCGGGGTGAGGTCGGCGAGGTGATCCTCAACAACCTCTACAAGCACACGCAGCTTCAAAGCACCTTCGGCGTGATCATGCTCGCCATCGTCGGTGGCCGCCCGCAGGTGCTGTCGCTTCTGGAAGTCCTCGACAACTTCATCGAGTTCAGACGGGAGATCGTCAGGCGTCGAACAGAGTTCGAGCTTCGAAAGGCCGAAGCGCGCCGCCACATCCTGGAAGGCCTGAAGATCGCGCTCGATCATCTGGATGCCGTGATCGCGCTGATTCGAGGATCGGCGAATCCAGCTGTGGCACGCGAGGGCCTGATCGGGCAGTTTGGCCTGTCCCAGGTCCAGGCGCAGGCGATTCTCGACATGCAGCTCCAGCGACTGACGGGACTCGAGCGCGACAAGATTCTCTCGGAGCTGGCAGAGCTGTTGAAGCTGATCGAGCGCCTGCTCACGATTCTGGGCAGCGACCGGCTCGTGATGCAGATCGTCGTCGACGAGTTGCGCCAGGTGCAGGCGAAGTACCGAGACGAGCGTCGAACGGCCATCCTGGCCGACGAAGGGGAGTTCCGGATCGAGGACCTGATCGCCGAAGAGGACATGGCGATCACCGTTAGCAACACCGGCTACATCAAGCGCACGGCGATCACCAACTACCGGAATCAGCGCCGGGGAGGCAAGGGCCGCATCGGCATGCGAACGCGCGAGGAGGATTTCGTCAGCCATCTCTTCATCGCGTCGACGCATGCATACATCATGATCTTCTCCGATCGCGGCAGAGCGTACTGGCTGAAGGTGCACGAGATCCCGGATGTGGGCCCGGATGGGCGAGGGAAGGCCATCGCGAATCTGGTGTCGATGGAGGAAGGCGAACGCATCGCGGCGCTCCTTGCCGTGAAGGCGTTCGAAGACGGGATGTTCGTCGTGACGGGCACGCGGCGTGGGGTCATCAAGAAGACGGAGCTGAGCGCGTTCAGCAACCCGCGGGCCGGGGGCATCATCGCCATGGGGGTGGAAGAGGGGGATTCGGTCATTGCCGTCGGCATCTCCGATGGCCATAACGAGATCTTCATCGGCACCCGCAGCGGGATGGCGATCCGGTTTCCCGAAAGCGACGTCCGGCCGATGGGACGGACGGCCTACGGCGTGCGCGGAATCTCTCTTCGAGACGAGGACGAGGTCGTCGGGATGGAGGTGCTCGCGCCAGGAGGCACGATCCTGTCAGTAACCGAGCAGGGTTACGGCAAGCGGACGGAGCTCGATGAGTACCGCGTGCAGTCGCGAGGTGGCTTGGGGATCATCAACATCCAGACGAGCGACCGGAACGGCAAGGTGATCGGCGTCTCTCAGGTCAGAGACGACGACGAGCTGATGCTCATCACGCAGCAGGGCAAGATCCTCCGGATGGCATCGAATGCGATCCGTGCGATCGGCCGCGCGACGCAGGGGGTTCGCCTCATCGACATCGAGGGGGACGACCGGGCCGTGTCCATCGCCCGCCTCGCCGAAAAGGACGACGGGGAGACCGCTACGTAATCTCGAGTTTCGCGAACCGGGCCCGCAGCGTCTTCTGGCCGACAGACAGAAACCGCACGATGAGCTTGGTGTCATCGTCCAGCGGCTCGACACGCAGAATCGTGCCGACGCCGAACGTGGGATGCCGGACGCGAAGCCCCTGCTTCAACCCAGCCGGCGTCGACTGGTCCTCGTCCTCGTAGGTATAGGCGGCCGGTTCTTCCCTGACGCGCCCGTGGAAGCCGCTCCGCCGGATACGGGTGCCGAAGTCGGAGAACGAGGCTTGGGGGGACACGAAGGACGAAGGGACCTCCTCGATGAGCTCCAGAGGGATTTCGGCCACGAACCGTGACACGTCGGTCGAGTGATAGTCACCAAACACTCGCCGGCGCGCCGCGGACGTCAACACCAGCCGGCGCTGGGCGCGCGTGATGCCGACGTAGCACAGACGCCGTTCTTCCTCGATCTCGACCTCGTCGTCGCCGGATCTGGAGTGGGGAAAGAGCCCTTCTTCGAGGCCGCTGATGATGACGACCGGAAACTCGAGACCCTTGGCGCTGTGCAGGGTGAGCATCAGGACCCTCGCGGTCTTCGACCCGGCCTCCTCGTCGACATCGGACAGTAGCGACAGCTGATCCACGAAACCAGCGAGTGACGGCTCCTGGCTTCGGGACTCGTACTCGCGCGCGGCAGAAACCAGCTCCATCAGGTTCTCGATCCGGCCCTCGGCGTCTTCGCTGCGCTCGTCCCGAAGGTCCTGCAGGTACCCGCTCCGATCCAGCGCCTTTCCCAGCGCGACGGACACTGCTTCCTCCGCCGCCATCGTCGTCAGATTGACGAGAAGATCCCGGAACACGCTCAGGGACGCAAGCGCTCGGGCGGGGAGCAGGCGCTGGTCGATTGCGTGCACGAGCCGCGCCCAGAGAGAGGCGTTCGTGCTGGCCGGGTCCAATGGGGCAAGCAGCGACAGAGCGTCGGCCTGAGACGGCGGAGGCACCGTCTCGAGCGATTCCATCACGCCCTTTCCGATGCCGCGCGCCGGGACGTTGATGACGCGCCGCAGGCTGACATCGTCGTGCGGATTCACGATGAGCTTCAGATAGGCGAGCGCGTCCTTGACCTCCTTGCGCTCGTAGAAACGGACACCGCCGATGATCCGGTAGGCCGTCCCCGTGCGACGCAACGCGTCCTCGATCGTGCGCGACTGGGCATTGGTCCGGTACAGGATTGCAATGATGTTCTCCGGATCCTCCTGAAGCGCTGTGCGTGACGTGCGCGCCACGAACTCGGCCTCGTCGAGGTCGTCGCCGGCACGATAGTAGAGCACCTTCGACCCGCCAACGCGCTCGGTGTAGAGGCGCTTGTCCTTTCGATTGCGGTTGCGCGCGATCACCGATGTCGCCGCATCGAGAATGACCTGCGTGGAGCGATAGTTGCGTTCAAGGCGTACTGTCGCCGCCTCGGGGAAGTCGTGCTCGAAGTCCAGGATGTTGCGGAGGTCCGCCCCGCGCCACTTGTAGATCGATTGATCGGGATCGCCCACGACGCAGAGGTTGTGATGATCCGTGAGCTGCCGCACCAGGAGGTACTGAGGGCGGTTCGTGTCCTGGTACTCATCCACCATCACATACCGGAACTTCCTGCCGTAACGCTCTCGGACGGCTGCTGATGTGTCGAACAGCTCGACGGTCCGGAGCAGCAGGTCGTCGAAGTCGAGCGCGTTGGCTTCCCTGAGCGCCCGCGCGTACATGGCGTGGAGCTTTCCCGTGAGATCTTCGCGGCCGGTTCCTGAGTCCGACGGGCTCTCGGCAGGCTCCATCCGGTTCTTCGCATGGCTGATCCTCGAGAGGACCAGCCGCGGCTGAAGGGTCCCGTCTACCCCGGCCTCGCGCAGGACGCGCTTCATCAACGTCAGCTGGTCGCTGGAGTCGTAGATAACGAAGTCCCGGGACAGGCCGATGTGCGGGCCCTCTCGGCGAAGAAGCCTGGCGCAGAGGGCGTGAAACGTGGAGATCCACAAGCCATGGCAGTCGATCCCGAGGAGGGATTCGACCCGCGTCCTCATCTCCTCGGCGGCCTTGTTGGTAAACGTGACGGCCAGGATCCGGTCCGGCTCCGACAGGCCTTCGCTTACCAGGTAGGCGATGCGGTGCACGATGACTCGCGTCTTACCCGAGCCAGCGCCAGCCAGGATGAGGAGGGGACCCTCGGTCTTGAGAACGGCCTCCCGCTGCTCAGGATTGAGGCTGGACAGCAGGGCCACGGGGTGATTCACAGCTTACACGTCCTCCAACAGTGTCCCGTCGTCAGGAGGACGGAGTCAATGGTGACGCGCTATTCCACCGTGACGCTCTTGGCGAGATTGCGGGGCTGATCGACGTCGCACCCGCGCCGCACCGCGATGTAATACGCGAGGAGCTGCAGCGGAATCGTGAGAACGATCGGCGTCAGGAGTGCAGCGGTCCGCGGCAGAGGAACCACGACGTCATTGGACGGATCGAGGACCGCCCCCATACGACCGTCGCCCACGCTCGTCAGGGCGATCACGGCGCCGCCGCGAGCCTTCGCCTCCTGCACGTTGCCGAGCATCTTCTCGAAAACGCCGTCGTCTGGTGCAAGCGCAACGACGGGCATGTTCTCGTCGATGAGCGCGATCGGCCCGTGCTTCATCTCACCTGCAGGATATCCCTCGGCGTGGATGTACGAGATCTCTTTGAGCTTGAGGGCGCCTTCGAGCGCGATGGGATAGTTGATCCCTCGCCCGAGGAAGAGGAAGTCGCTGCGTGAGTGAAACTTCTCCGCCACCCGCTCCATGGCGGCAGAAGCCCGGATCGCATCATCGATGACGTGCGGAAGCTGCAGAAGCTCGTCGATGTAGGTGCGCATCTCCTCCTGTGAAACCGTCTGGCGCACTTGGGCCAGGCGGAGCGCCAGGAGCTGGAGTGCAACAATCTGCGACGTGAAGGCCTTGGTGGACGCAACGCCGATTTCAGGGCCGGCGTGCGTGAAAATCGTGCCCTCGGCCTCCCGAGTGGCCATGCTGCCGACGACGTTGCACACAGCGATGCTCGACGCGCCCTTTCGTTTGGCCTCACGTAGCGCGGCGAGGGTGTCGGCGGTTTCGCCGGACTGCGTGATGACAACTGCCAACTCGTTCTGCGCCACGATTGGGTTCCGGTACCGGTACTCGGATCCGTAGTCGACCTCAACGGGCACCTTCGCCAGGGTCTCAATCAGGTACTTGCCAACGAGACCGGCGTGCCACGACGTGCCGCACGCGAGGATGGTCACCTTCCGCAGCGTGCGAAGTGTGTCTTCCGACAGGTTCATGTCCTCGAGGAAGATTTGTCCGCGATCGAGGGAGACACGACCGAGGATGGTGTCGCGCGCGGCGGTAGGCTGCTCGAAGATCTCCTTCAGCATGAAGTGCTTGTGCCCCCCCTTTTCAGCCGCAATGGGGTCCCAGAGCACCCGCTGGGTCGCCTTCGACACCGCCCGGCCCGAGAAATCGGTGAACTCCACTCCGGCGCGGGTGATCACAGCCATTTCTTCGTCGCCCAGGAACACAACATCGCGCGTGTGGCTCAAGATCGCAGGAATGTCTGAGGCAACGAAGAACTCGTCCTTTCCAAGCCCCACGATGATCGGGGGGCCGTTGCGGACGGCCACGATCTTCTCGGGATCCTCAACCGAGACCAGGACGAGGGCGAACATGCCGCGCATCAGTTTCAACGCCCGCCGGACCGCCGCTTCCAGGCCGTCGGAACGCATCTCGCGCTCCACGAGGTGGGCCACGATTTCCGTGTCCGTTTCCGTCTTGAACTCGTGCCCCTGCGACTGGAGCTCGTGCTTGAGCTCGAGGTAGTTCTCGATGATGCCGTTGTGGACCACGACTATCTTGCCGGTGCAGTCGCGATGGGGGTGCGCGTTTTCCTCGGTGGGCCGGCCGTGAGTGGCCCACCGCGTGTGGCCGACGCCGTAGACACCATCGGCGGGGTCATCACGGAGGACGTTCTCGAGGTTCACCAGCTTCCCGGCTGAACGGCGGAGGGCGATTCCTGCCGGGCTCACGAGGGCGACGCCCGCAGAGTCGTACCCGCGGTATTCCATGCGCCGCAAGCCGTCGAGTAGAACTGGCACGACGGGCTTAGAGCCGATGTATCCAATGATTCCACACATAACAGATTCCACCACGCGGGTCGCCCGCACGTGCCCCCAGCGGCGCTACGTCTTCGTCGACGTGTTCTTCCTGCGCTCCACCCACCGGTCGACGTTGGTCTGCCTGCCCCGGGCGATGCCCAGGGCGCCGGCCGGCACGTCTTCGGTGATGGACGAGCCGGCGGCCACGTAGGCGCCCTTACCGACTCGCACCGGTGCGATCAGTTGCGTGTCGCTGCCGATGAACGCGCCGTCCTCGATGACCGTCCGGTGCTTGCGGTCGCCGTCGTAGTTGCAGGTGATCGTTCCGGCGCCCACGTTCACGTTGGCACCGATCGTCGCGTCACCCAGGTATGACAAATGATTGGCCTTGGACCGAGCGCCGAGAGAGGTCTTCTTGAGCTCGACGAAATTGCCGACCTTCGCACTCTCACCCACGATCGTCTCGGGGCGCAAGTGTGCAAACGGGCCGACCACGGCGCCAGCCCCCAACCGGGACTCCGTAATCAACGTGAAACTCTTGACTGTCACACCGTCGCCGATCTCGGCGTCAGTGATTCGGACATGAGGCTGGATCACGCAGGAGGCCCCGATCCGCGTACGACCCTCGAGGATCACTCCAGGGTGTATCACCGAGTCGCGGCCAATCTCGACATCCGGATCGATATAGGTAGCAGCGGGATCGATGAGCGTGACGCCGGCCGCCATGACTTCTTCATTCTTCTGGTGTCTCACGAGCCTGCTCACTTCCGCCAGCTCCATTCGGCTGTTGACGCCCCGGACTTCTTGGGGATTGTCGACGAGAACGGTCTCCACCGGCAGCCTGCGGCGGCGGTAGAGGGCGATGAGATCGGTCAGGTAGTACTCCCCTTGAGCGTTTCCGGCGGCGATCCCTCGAAGGGCCTCGAAAAGCGGTCCCATGTCGAAGGCATAGATGCCGCTGTTAATTTCCTGGATCTGGCGCTCGGTCGGAGTCGCGTCCTTCTCTTCGACGACTCGGGCGATTCGCCCCTTGATCCTGACGATGCGTCCATAACCATAGGGCTGTGCGACTGTGGCCGTGACGACAGTCGCTGCGGCGTGCGCGCCACAATGAGCCTCCAGAAGGCGGCGGAGTGTGTTCGCCGTCAGCAGTGGAACGTCGCCAGAGAGGAGGACGAGCGTGCCGAGGCGTTCGCTGAGCACCGGCGCGGTCTGGAGCAGCGCATGCGCCGTGCCCAGCTGCGGCTCTTGGAGCGCGAATCGCACGTCCTGTCGACTGGCCAGATGCTTTCGTATCGCCTCCGCGCCGTGACCCACGACGAGCGTCAGTGTCCTTGGAGAGAGCGACTCGGCCACTCCAAGGACGCGGTCGAGCATCGGTCGCCCCTGGACTGCATGGAGGACCTTGGGCAACGTCGAATTCATACGTTTGCCGAGTCCTGCCGCCAGGATAACCACATGGATTTCTGCCGAGATCATCGATTGCTCAGAAAGGCGACGCAAAGATCGAACCGCCGACGGGCCTCATCCCGTGGATGACTTCGCCTGTACGATTGCTTGATAGACCGCCCTGGTCGACACTCCGAACCGCTTTGCTGCCTGCGAAATAGCCTGCCGCCGCCCGGACGCCCCAGAATCTGCCAGGTGACCAAAATAGGCAACGGCTGATGTTATCGCGGACTCTCCAAATTGGTCGATCAACATAACACGCTTGTTTTCTGGCCCTACTACGACTGTTATCTCACCTTTTACTTGCCGCAGTTGGGGAAATAGGGCCGCCGCAGTGCCTCTGACGAACTCTTGATGGACCTTCGTGATTTCCCTCGCCACCATTATTGGCCGATCGCCCAATGCACCGTCGATTTCCTCGAGCGTGGCGGCGATCCTGAGTGGGCTCTCGAAGAAGGTCAGAGTATGTCTGACAGATGAAAACTCTGAAAACAACGCAGCTCTGTCTTTTGCCCTACGAGGGGGAAATCCGAAGATCGTCAACGGAATCAGTGGAAACCCAGAAACGACCGCCGCAGCAAGGGGAGCACTGACCCCCGGGATGGGATCGACCATCACATGCGCGCCAACGCAGGCATTCACCAGCTCGACACCAGGGTCGGAAAGCCCCGGAGTGCCGGCGTCAGTGACGAGAGCCACTCGCTGACCGGCGCTCAGGCGAGTCAGGAGCTGTGGAGTCCGGGAACGCGCGTTGTGCTGATGGAAGCTGAGCAGGGGGGTCGAGATGCCGTGTCGCGCCAGCAGACGGGCGGTCCTCCGCGTATCTTCGGCGGCGATCAGATCGACGTCCCGGAGGACGTGTAACGCTCGCAGCGTGACGTCCTCGAGGTTGCCGATCGGCGTGGCGACCACGAACAAGGTGCCGGACATCGCGTCTGGGTACGCGGTTATTGTACCATTGACAGGATGAGCGCTCCCCGAGGGGCGGCCACTCGCGCGAACATCATCCGGGCATGTACCCATCGGAGCCGTTTCCGCACTTCGTCGACGACTACCTCGCGTACCTGCACGAGGCGCTGCCGAGTTACGCCGGCCTGGACGGAGTCCACATCCACGACGATCTCCTCGAGGACTTGAGCCGTCAGGCCCTGGACTCTCACACACGCGCGCTGTCCGGGTTCGGCCGGCGTCTCCACCAGATTGACCCGACCCACCTCTCGAGGATCGAACGCGTGGACCACTCGATCCTGGCGGCCAGCGTCGAAGCACGGATGTACGACCTCGAGGTCGTGCGGTCCTGGGAACGCAATCCACGAATCTATGCCGAGCTCATCGGGAGCAGTCTCGCGGGCCAGGCCCTGTTCGCCTACGCGCCCGAGACAGATCGAGCCCGCCGAGTGGTCTCGAAGCTGCGGCAGGTGCCGCGACTCGTCCAGGCGGCTCGCGACAACATCAAGGAATGTCCGGGCATCTTCGTGAAGGTTGGCCTGGAGAGCTGGCGTGGGACGCTGAAATTCATCGAGGTCGACCTGCCCCGCGCGTTCACCAGGCTCGACGACCTTCACATTCTGGGAGATCTGGCTGACACCTCCACGGAAGCCACGGCCGCGATCCGGGCGTACCTCGAGTACCTCGAGACGGATCTCGCGCCGAGGGCCAAAGCGTCGTTCCGTCTCGGTCGCGATCGCTTCGAGCAAAAGCTCAAGCTGGAGGAGGGTGTTGGGACGAGCTCCAGTCGCCTCCTCACGATAGCCCTCCGCGAGATCGAAGCCGTCCAGGAAGAATTTCGGTCCCTCGCTGGGCGATTGAACGGGGGCGACCCGGTCGAGGCCTGGCGTCGCGCGAAGGCGCAGCATCCCGCGCCAGGCCAGCTCATCTCCGTGGCCGAGGCGCAGATTGGTGAGCTCGAGGAGTTCCTGAGGACACAGGATTTGGTGTCTCTGCCCGCTGCTGAGCCGGTGATCGTGGCACCGTCGCCGGACTTCTACCGGTGGGCGTTTGCCAGCATGTGGACGCCGGGGCCGTTTGAAAGTAAGCCGAGCCGGGCGTACTACTACCTCACGGACGTAGACCGCAGCTGGACGCCCGATCGACAGGAAGAGCACCTCCGGGATTTCAATATCCCGACGCTCTGGAACATCTCGATCCATGAAGTGTATCCGGGGCACTTCCTTCATTTCCGTCATCTTCGACAGGTCGACTCGAAGGTTCGCAAGTCCACACTCTTTGCACCTGCATCGTTTGTCGAAGGCTGGGCCCACTACTGTGAGCAGATGATGGTGGAAGCTGGCTTTCGCCGTGGCGACATCACCTTGCGTCTCGGTCAGCTGGCGGAAGCGCTTGTCCGGCTCGCGCGCTTCATCGTGGCGATTCGCCTGCACTGCGAAGACATGTCTGTTGAACAAGGAATGCGTGTCTTCCGCGACGAGGCGTTCCTCGAAGAAGCCACTGCCCGGCGCGAGGCCGAGCGCGGCACATTCGATCCGACGTACCTCGTGTATTCCCTGGGCAAGCTCATGATGTTGAAGCTGCGGCGCGACTACAAGGAGCGGCAGGGCGGGAGGTACTCGTTGCGATCATTTCATGACGCGGTGCTGTCCCAGGGAAGCGCCCCGTTCTGGGCGCTCCGGCGGCTCCTGCTCGACGAGACGGTCGACGCGTCTCTGGAGTAGCCCATGCCTCTCTACGAATACCAGTGCGAGGCGTGCGAGCAGAAGTTCGAGGTCATCCGGAGATTCTCGGATCCCGAGTTGGAGACGTGTGCCCGGTGCGGGAAAGGACCAGTGCGGCGCCTCATCTCGTCGCCCGCAATCCAATTCAAGGGCTCGGGGTGGTACATCACTGACTATTCGCAGAAGGGCAAGTCCGGGCCTGACGCTCCTTCCACGGCAAGCGGTAACGAGTCGAAACCAGCGCCCACCACGGAGACAGGGTCGGCCAAGGCAGAGACCCCAACCCCAGCGACCAAGCCAACCCCTTCGGACACGTAGCCGGCGGAGGCGATTCGTGGGCTTGATATCAGCGACCACTCGTAGCGCCGAGACTCACGTCGAGCGTCTCCAGGTACCGGCGGAAGGGCTCAGCCAAGTCGGGATCCCGCAGCGCGAAGTACGCAAGGGCCTTCAGAAAGCCCAGCTTGGTTCCCGCGTCATGGCGCACGCCGGCGATCTCGCATGCGTAGAGGGGCCGCTGCTCCAGCAGTCGCCGCATCCCGTTGGTGAGCTGAATCTCTCCTGTGCGATCGCTAACGGTCTCCTGTAAAGCCGGAAAGATGTCAGGTGTCAGGATGTAGCGACCGACAATGGCCAGGTTGGAGGGCGCCGCGTCGCGGGAAGGCTTCTCGACGAGGTCCTTGATGCGATACACACCCGGACCAAGATCGGCTTGCTCATCGAGTGCCACGATGCCGTAACTCGAGACACTTTCCATGGGCACGCGTTCCACGGCGATCACAGGCCCCTTCACGCGTTCGAACACATCGATCATCTGTCGCAAGGCGGGTCGTGCCGCGTCGATGACATCGTCACAAAGGACCACCGCGAAGGGCGCTTCGCCAACGAGGTGCCTGGTGACCAGAACGGCATGGCCCAGGCCGAGAGGCTCCCCCTGCCGCACTGAAACAACGTGCATTGTGCGTGAAATCCTTCGTATTGCCTCGAGCTGCTCCTTCTTGCCACGGCGCTCGAGGAGGCCTTCCAACTCTGGCGCGACATCGAAGTGATCCTCGATGATGCCCTTGCCGCGGCCCGTGACGAGCACGATGCTTTCGATCCCGGACTGGAGCGCTTCGTCGACCCCGTATTGAATGATGGGCTTGTCGACGAGCACCAGCATCTCCTTGGGGAGTGCCTTCGTGGCGGGAAGAAAACGGGTTCCCAGGCCCGCAGCCGGGAAAACCGCCGTTCGGACGGGTCGCTCCATGCCCGACATCGTATCGCAGGTAGAATCGGCAGCATGGTGGATCCTGCATTACTTCGAGACGACCTCACCGCCGTGCGCGCCGGTCTGGAGAAACGAGGAGTTGATCTGACCAGCGAGCTCGAAGACCTCGCGACACTCGAGTCGCGCCGTCGCCGGATTCTGCCCGAGATCGAGGGACTGAAACGCGAACAGAACACCGCGGGCGACGAAGTCGCGCGTGCCAAGCGGCAGGGTCTCGACATCGGAAAGATTCAGGAGGCAGGCCGCCAGCGGGCGCAGCAGATCAAGCAGCTCAGCATCGAGCTGGACGCCGTCGAGCAGCGACGCAATCGGGGGCTGCTGATGGTTCCGAACCTGCCACACGAGAGCGTTCCCGTTGGCAAGAGCAGTGCGGACAACGTCGAGGTTCGCCGCTACGGACAACCGCGCGCCTTCGACTTCTCAGTACAGGCGCACTGGGACCTGGGTCCCGCGTTGGGCATCATCGATTTCGAACGGGGAACCAAGATTGCCGGAGCCCGATTCACCGTCCTGATGGGAGCGGGCGCGCGACTCGAGCGGGCACTCATCAACTTCATGCTCCACCTTCACACGACCCAGCACGGTTACACGGAAGTGGCGCCACCCTTCATGGCGAATAGCGCATCCTTGACCGGTACCGGCAACCTGCCCAAATTCGAGGAGGATCTGTTCAAGATCGCCGGCGACTGGGATCTGTACATGGTGCCGACCGCCGAAGTGCCTCTGACGAACATGCACCGCGGCGAGATACTGGACGCGCGACAGTTGCCGATCCGGTACACCGCCTACACGCCGTGCTTCCGGAGCGAAGCCGGGTCGTACGGCTCGGACGTGCGGGGGCTGATTCGCCAGCATCAATTCGACAAGGTCGAGATGATGGCGTTCACCGAGCCCGATCAGTCCTATGAGGAACTGGAACGGCTGACGTTGAACGCGGAGGAAGTCTTGAAGCGGCTCGAGTTGCCGTACCGCACCGTAGCGCTGTGCACCGGCGACATGGGCTTCGCGTCGGCCAAGACCTACGACATCGAAGTATGGCTTCCGGGGCAGAAGACCTATCGGGAAATCTCCTCCTGCAGCAACACCGAGGCGTTCCAGGCGCGCCGGGCCAACATCAAGTATCGTCCGCAGGGGACCGGCAAAGCGGAATTCGTGCACACACTCAATGGATCGGGGCTGGCAGCCGGCCGGACGCTCATTGCCGTCCTCGAGAACTATCAGCAGGCCGACGGGTCTGTGGTAATCCCGGATGCCCTGCGGCCCTTCATGGACGGAGTGTCGGTGATCAAGGCACACTAGTCTAGTTCAGGGGTTCAAGAGGTTCAGGAGGTTCGCGCTTCGCGCGGAGGGATGGCCGAGTGGTTGAAGGCGGCGGTCTTGAAAACCGTTGGATCCGAAAGGGTCCCGGGGGTTCGAATCCCTCTCCCTCCGCCAGAATCTGGCTGTCGTTCTTGACGGCCACGCCGTAGTCACGATGGTGAGAGTCTTCGCGGGACTCGTCATCGGCATCGCCGTCGAGCGCGACTGGGCGCCGCTTGCCGCCGACCGTTTCTTCAAGGCCGTTACGTCTGGTCCCCTTCAGGAGGGGCGCTGTCCGGCAACCCGAGCACGCTGCGCACGAACAACTCCTCCGGCAGCGCGCCAAGGATCTCTATCGACCCGTTGACAATCGTCTTGGGGACGCCCGTGACGCGGAACCGGCGTGAGAGGTCCATGAACTCAGTGGCCTCCACGCAGCTGGCGCGAATGAGGCTGCTTTCGCGGGCCATGCGGTGCGCGAGCGTCACGGCCCGCGGACAATGCGGTCACGTCGGTGTGACGTAGACCTGCAAATCGAGGGGTGCGGTCACATGTCTGGCGATGAGCGCCCGACTGTCGGGCGCCAGCCCGGAGCCCGTCGTCCCGGCGAGGATGACCGCCTCAACGAGCGACATGAACTCGTAGCCAGCTGGCGCGCCGAGGAAACGCATCCGGGTGTCTTCGTCGCCAGCCAGCAGGACGATGGCCGGAATGTGCTCGATGCCGTACTGCTGGGCCCGCTCACGGTCCAGAACGAAATTGACCTCCTCGACGGTGAGTTGGTCGTTGAGACTGGCGATCTCGTCCAGCACCTGTCGAATGATGTGTGCGGTCTCAGGCGCACCGATCGTCTGAGTGAACGAGAGCAGTTTGACGGGGTGCTGAATCGCTGCGAGGTGTTCCCGGACGATCTGTCGATCCTGTTCTGAAAGGAGGGCCACGTTGTCAGGATACAGGACCTGGATGGCCGTTTGACAGCGAGTGAAGCTGACGCCTGCAGCCCGGCCGTAATAGCGCCGGCGGCGTCTAGAAATTGAAGAGGTCGTCGAACGCCTTCTTGGCGTCGTTGCCTCGTGGCGTGGTGGTCTCGCGTTCCACGGTCGTCCGAGGCGCGAACATCGCACAAGTATTCCGCACGTTCTTCGGTGTGACTCGCTCGGGTACCGGCTGCATGCACTCGAACCGGCTCCCCGGATCGAAGGAAGAGCATTGGGCGCACGAGTGCAGATCGGTGCCGCACCTGGCGCACCGGCTCTCGAGCCCGACGTCGCCGTCGCCCGGATGACCGCATTGGGCGCAGCGGACGACCTCGCGAAACCCCGGCATGTTGATATTTCTGGGGCCATCCTGCGAGATTCGCCGGGCTCCGGCCGGGGCCCCGGGCTCAGGGGCTTGTCGAGGCGGCGACGGCCGGGGACTCTTGTCCCGGTCTTCGTCCTGGTAGCCCCGCTGCCGGTATTTCCTCTCGCTCATGAGGTGGGTGGTGTGGCGGATTGTATACCGGCATGACGGCGATTCGAGATGGGCGCGGCTCTGCCGCGAATCCAGCGTGGAAACCGACACTGTTCGGCGCAGAATCGCGCCGTCGAAAGGCCCCGGATTACGGGCTCCAAACGCCGTTTGATCCTTTTTTCACAATGTGGTACAAGTCGGAACTGGCCCCGAACGGACGCCGCCAGGCCAGTTACTCGTAAGTCGATGCCCCAGATTTTCCGCCGCAGCGCCAACACGATCTCCAAGCTCAGTCTAGCCGGCGCGCTCATGCTCGTCGCGGGCCTGATTCTGCTGGCCATGCTGCTCGGTCGCTCGTCCTACGTGACGCGCGCCGACGAATACGTCGAGCAGCCCGTGCAGTTCAGCCACTTGCACCATGTCCTCGACGACGGGATTGACTGCCGGTACTGTCACACGTCGGTCGAGACATCGGCGTTCGCGGGCATTCCGCCCACCAAGACCTGCATGAACTGCCATTCGCAGATCTGGTCGAACGCGCCGATTCTGGAACCAGTTCGTGCGAGCTTTCGAGACGATCGACCCATGCGCTGGATCCGCGTGCACGACTTGCCGGACTTCGTCTACTTCAATCACAGCATCCACGTGAAGAAGGGGGTGGGATGCGAGACCTGTCATGGCCGCGTCGACCAGATGCCGCTCATGAGGCAGGTGCAATCGCTGCAGATGCAGTGGTGCGTCGATTGCCACCGGAACCCCGAGAGCTTCGTCCGGCCGCGCAGTGAGGTGTTCACGATGAACTACCGTCCCCCGGTGCCGCAGTCGGTGCAGGGCCCGATGCTCGTCAGAGAATACGGAATCAAGGGCAACACCAGTTGCTCGACGTGCCACCGGTGACCCCGCCCATGACCGCACCGAACGACGTCCGGACGCTGCGCGCGAAGCTCGACGGAACGCGGGGCCGCGAGTACTGGCGCAGCCTGGAGGCTGTGGCCGAGACGCCCGAGTTCAAGGAGTTCCTCCACCGGGAGTTCCCGCAGAATGCCTCCGAGTGGCTGGATCCGGTCGGCCGACGAGGTTTCCTGAAGCTGATGGGCGCATCGCTCGCGCTGGCGGGCGTCAGCGCCTGCACGAGACAGCCGGAGGAGGCCATCGTTCCCTACGTCCGGCAGCCGGAAGAGCTCGTTCCGGGGAAGCCGCTGTTCTACGCCACTGCGATGCCATTTGCGGGCTCGGGTGTCGGCCTGCTCGTTGAGAGCCACGAAGGCCGCCCCACCAAGATCGAGGGAAACCCGGATCACCCGTCCAGCCTCGGAGCCACTGATCTGTTTGCGCAGGCCGCCATTCTCGGCCTGTACGATCCCGACCGGTCGCAGATCAACACGCACCTCGGTGACATTCGTCCCTATGAGGCATTCACTGCCGTCGTGCGCCAGGTTCTCGAGGCCCAGCGCGCAACGCAAGGCGGCGGTATCCGCGTACTCAGCGAGACGATCGCGTCGCCGACGCTGGCGTCTCAGATCGACGAGTTCCTGGGTCGCTTTCCCAACGCGAAGTGGGTCCAGTGGGAGCCGTTCGGCCGCCACAACGTTCGAGAGGGTAGCCGGCTGGCATTCGGCGAGTACGTCGACGCGAAGTATGCGATCGAGAACGCCGACGTCATTCTCGCTCTCGACGCCGACTTCCTCTGCACCGGGAGTGCCGCCCTGACGCACGCACGCGCGTACGCATCGCGACGACGAGCCGAAGGTGACCCGTCGCAGCGCAACCGCCACTACTCGGTGGAAAGCTCTCCGACCAACACCGGGACGAAGGCCGACCACCGGCTGCTGCTGCGTGCCTCGGAGGTCGGCCCATTCGCGCGGGCGGTGGCCGCCCAGCTCGGTGTGCCCGGTGTGGACGGCGGCTCGGCGCCCGAATCGAGTCAGGCCTGGCTGGGCCCGCTCGTCAAGGACCTTCAAGCGGCGCGCGGGCGCAGCCTCGTGATCGCCGGAGAGGGCCAGCCGCCGGCCGTCCACGTCCTGGCTCACGCCATGAACGACGTGCTCGGCAACGTCGGCAATACAGTCGTGTACACGCAAACGGCTGAAGCGCGCCCCATGGATCAGCGTGCCGGTCTGGCGGAGCTCGTCGCCGAGATGAACGCCGGCACCGTGAGCTTCCTGTTGATTCTGAGCGGCAACCCGGTCTACACGGCGCCCCCCGATCTGAACGTCGCGCAAGCCCTCGACAAGGTGCCGCTGCGAGCCCACCTGGGGCTCTATCACGACGAGACCGCGGCGCTCTGCCACTGGCACATCCCGGAGACGCACTTCCTCGAGATGTGGAGCGACGTGCGCGGGCACGACGGGACGGCGACGATCGTGCAGCCGCTCATCGCCCCCCTCTACAACGGCCGGTCCGTGCACGAGCTGGTGTCGACGCTCAGCGAAGCAGGCGCGCGGTCAGGCTACGACGTCGTGCGGTCCTATTGGAGCCGCCAGCGGGGCTCCGCCCCGGCCGCGGCCGAACCGGATTCGTCCGCCCGGCTGCTGGCGCCTCTGCCTGGAAGCGGCACGCTGTCACAGTTCGACAAGGATTGGCGGCGCTGGCTGCACGACGGGTTCATCCCGAATACCGCGTTCACCCCGAAGACCGTCGCGATGCAGTCGGGCGCCGCGGGTCCCGCGCCCGCGCCTGTGCCAGCGGGGCTCGAAGTGGTGTTCCGCCCCGACCCGAGCGTGTACGACGGGCGCTTTGCCAACAACGGGTGGCTCCAGGAACTGCCGAAGTGGCTGACGAAGCTGACCTGGGACAACGCGGCGCTCCTCGCTCCAGCGACCGCCGATCGGCTGCGCGTGGTCAGCGGAGACGTCGTCGTCGTGAACCAGGGGACGCGCAGCGTGCGCGTCCCGGTGTGGCTCGCGCCAGGTCATGCCGCTGACACGATCACGCTGCATCTCGGCTACGGACGCCAGCGAGCGGGCCGCATCGCGAATGGCATCGGCGTCGACATCAACGCCATCCGCACGACCGTGGCGCCCGACATAGCCTCGGGCGTCGCCGTGACGAAGACGGGCGACCGCCACGAACTGGTGTCCACGCAGGATCACTGGTCGCTCGAAGGCCGCAACCTGGTGCGTGCCGCAACCGTCGCGCAGTACGACCAGGATCCTGCGTTTGCCGCCAAGCAGGAGCACCAGCCCGCCACCGGGCTGACGATGTTCGAGGCCCGGAAGTACGAAGGCTATGCCTGGGGCATGGCCATCGATCAGAACGTCTGCACGGGCTGCAACGCCTGCGTCGTGGCCTGCCAGGCGGAGAACAACGTGCCCGTGGTCGGCAAATCGCAAGTGTCCAACGGCCGCGAGATGCATTGGCTGCGGATCGATCGCTACTACTCCGGCGATCTGGACAACCCGGACACCTACCACCAGCCGATGCTGTGCCAGCAGTGCGAGTCGGCGCCATGCGAGGTCGTGTGCCCCGTGGCGGCGACCGTTCACAGCGACGAAGGCCTGAACGACATGGTCTACAACCGCTGCGTGGGCACGAGGTATTGCTCGAACAACTGTCCGTACAAGGTGCGGCGCTTCAACTTCCTGCTGTACTCCGATTGGGACACCTCCACGTTCAAGCTGGCGCGGAACCCCGATGTTACGGTCCGAAGCCGCGGCGTGATGGAGAAGTGCACGTACTGCGTGCAGCGGATCAATCTGGCCCGCGTGGCGTCCAAGCTCGAGGACCGGGAGATCCGGGACGGTGAGGTGCTGACCGCCTGCCAGTCGGCCTGCCCGACCCAGGCGATCGTGTTCGGCAACATCAACGATCCAACGAGCGCGGTGTCGAAGCTGAAGGCCAGCCCGCTGAATTACTCGCTGCTGGCGGAGCTGAACACGCGGCCGCGGACGACGTACCTCGCGATCGTGCGCAATCCCAATACCGAGATCGAACCTGCCCGGTCGCTGGCGACCGAGGTGGAGGAACACTAGGGATGGAGCAATCGCAGGCGACGTCAGCGACGTCGGCCGAAACGGCGGCGCTGCTGAGCCGAACACCAGCCGTCGTCGAGCCGGGGCACACCTTCTCCTCGGTCACCGACACGATCAGCCACCTCGTCCTCTCGAAGCGGACCCCGATCGGCTGGTTCCTCGGCTTCTTCGTCGCCTTCGCGCTGTTGATGGTCCTGAATGTGACCATCGGCAAGCTGTTGCTGACGGGCGTCGGGATCTGGGGCAACAACGTTCCGGTCGGCTGGGCGTTCGACATCATCAACTTCGTGTGGTGGATTGGCATCGGCCACGCTGGCACGCTCATCTCGGCGATCCTCCTGCTGTTCCGGCAGCAGTGGCGGACCTCGATCAATCGTTTCGCCGAAGCGATGACGCTCTTTGCCGTGGCCTGCGCGGCGATGTATCCGGTTCTCCATACCGGCCGGCCATGGCTCGCGGTGTACTGGTTGTTCCCGTATCCAAACACGATGAGTCTGTGGCCGCAGTTCCGCAGCCCGCTGATCTGGGACGTGTTCGCTGTGTCGACGTACTTCACGGTGTCGCTCCTGTTCTGGTACACGGGCCTGGTCCCGGACATGGCCACGCTCCGCGATCGCGCGAAATCACGCTTCGTCCAGCGCATCTACGGGATGATGGCACTCGGCTGGCGGGGCTCCGCCAGGCACTGGCAGCGGTACGAGACAGCCTACCTGCTGCTGGCGGGCATTTCGACCCCGCTGGTGCTCTCCGTGCACTCCGTCGTGAGCTTCGACTTCGCGGTCTCGGTGCTCCCCGGCTGGCACGCCACGATCTTCCCGCCCTACTTCGTCGCGGGCGCCATCTACTCCGGCTTCGCGATGGTGCTGACGCTGGCCATCCCGTTGCGGAAGTTCTACCACCTCGAAGGATTCATCACCATGCGCCACATCCACAACATGACGAAGGTCATGCTGGTGACGGGGATGATTGTGGCTTACGGGTACGTCAACGAGGCGTTCTTCGCCTGGTACAGCGGCAACCCGTACGAAGGCTACATGATGCACAACCGGATGATGGGACCCTATGCGGTGTTGTACTGGTCGCTCATCGCGATCAACGCCGGGATGATCCAGCTGTTCTGGTTCCGGAGCGTCCGCGACAACATCCCGCTGCTCTTCGTGCTGGCCCTGCTCGTGAACGTGGGTATGTGGCTCGAGCGCTTCACCATCATTGTCACGAGCCTGCACCGCGACTTCCTGCCCTCGTCCTGGGACATGTATGCCCCGACACGGTGGGACTTCGGCATGTTCGCCGGCACGATCGGCCTGTTCCTGGCGCTCTTCCTCCTCTTCATTCGCTTCCTGCCGGCGATTGCCATCTTCGAGATGCGCACGATCGTCCCGGAAGCGAAGCTCCACCCCACCGCGCACAACACGCGCGGCGGGGGCCCCGGGCTGAAGGCGGAACACCACGGGTGATGTGATGGAACACAGCGCTCGACCGAGCCTCTACGGCCTGATGGCGGAATTCGACACCCCGACGGCGCTCGTCGAGGCCGCGACCAAGGCGCGTCTGGCGGGATACCGCAAGATGGACGCGTATTCCCCGATCCCCATCGAGGAACTGAACGAGGCGCTCGACCTCCGCCGGACGCGGCTCCCTCTGCTCGTGCTGCTTGGTGGCATCTGCGGCGGGCTCGGTGGCTTCGGCCTCGAGTACTGGTCTTCGGTTTTCGCCTATCCGATGAACGTCGGGGATCGACCGCTCAACAGCTGGCCGCAGTTCATCCCGGTCATGTTCGAGACGACGGTCCTCGGTGCGGCGCTGGCCGCTTTTGTCGGGATGTGGGCGCTCAACCGGCTTCCGCAGCCGTATCACCCGGTGTTCAACGTCGACGCGTTCGGGCGCGCCTCCACGGATCGCTTCTTTCTGGTGATCGAGACGGTGGACCCACGGTTCGAGCGGCATGGCACCTGGAAGTTTCTCGAGGGGTTGCACCCCGTGGGAGTGTCCGAAGTTGCGCCGTAAGCTGAGCACGGCGGTCAACTCCCAAGCGCCAACTCCCAACTCCCAAGCGGACTTGCGGGGTTCGTCGTGGTTTGGGGGTTGGAGGTTGGGAGTTGGGAGTTCGAGCGCAACGCCAATCGTCGCGGTCATCGCGATGGGCGTCGCGCTCGCCGCGTGCCGTCTGGACATGCACGACGCGCCGAGGTACGAGCCGCTCGAGGCGAGCGCGTTCTTCACCGACGGTGGATCCGCGCGTACGCCGGTGGCGAACACGGTGCCGCGCGGGTTCCTCCGCGAGGACGAACTGCTCCACACGGGCAAAGTCGGCGGCCAGCTGGCGAACGTGTTTCCCATGCCGGTGACCGCGGAGGTCATGGCGCGCGGGCGGGAGCGATTCGACGTGTTCTGCTCGCCGTGCCACGGTCGGACTGGCGCGGGCAACGGCATGATCGTGCAGCGCGGGTTCCGCCAGCCCCCGTCCTACACCGAACAGCGGCTGCGGGACGCGCCAGCCGGCTATTTCTTCGACGTGATGACGAACGGGTTCGGCGCCATGCAGGACTACGCCGCACAGGTGCCCGTGGCCGATCGCTGGGCCATCGTCGCCTACATCAGGGCCCTGCAGTTGAGTCAGGCAGCCGCCGTGGGCGACGTGCCGGCCGATCGACGCTCCGACCTGGATCGGCCCGCTCAGGAGAACCAGTGACCGTGGATACAGCTCTCTCGCCGCCACCCGCGGACATCGAGCGCCTTCGATCGCGCGCGCTGATTGCCGGCGTGATTGGCCTCGCCGCATGCGGCGTCGGGCTGCTGGTCGATCGCGACCACTTCTTCCGAGCCTGGCTGGTGGCCTATCTGCTGTTCCTCGGAATCGCCCTGGGCTCGCTGGCGCTCATGATGGTCCAGCACCTGTCGGGCGGCGCCTGGGGCATCTTCCGGCGGGTGTTCGAGGCGTCGAGCCGGACGCTGCCGCTCCTCATGCTGCTCTTCGTGCCCGTGCTGCTCGGTATGGGGACTCTCTATCCGTGGTCCCATACGGACCACGTGGCCGCCGACGAGGTCCTTCAGTACAAGTCGCCGTACCTGAATAGCACGTTCTTCGTCGTGCGGGCGGTCATCTACTTCGCAGGCTGGTGGGGCATTGCGACGCTGCTCAACAAGTGGTCGCGCCAGCAGGATGCCGGCGACGTCGCCGTCAACGTCCGCCTCCAGCGGCTGAGCGGCGCAGGCCTGGTCTTCTACGCCCTCGCCGTGACCTTTGCCGGCGTCGACTGGGTCATGTCGCTCAACCCGCACTGGTACTCGACGATTTTCGGCTTCCTGATGATCGGAGGGCAGGGCCTCGCCGCGCTGGCGTTCACGATCATCATCTCGGCCTTCCTGTTTCGGCGCGAACCGATGGCCGGCCTGCTCAAGCCGCATCATTTCCACGATCTGGGCAAGCTGATGTTCGCGTTCGTCATGCTGTGGGCGTACTTCAACTTCTCCCAGTACATGCTGACGTTTGCGGCGAACCTGGTCGAAGAGATCCCGTACATGATCGCGCGCACCAGCCACGGCTGGCAGTACCTGGCGCTCTTTCTGGTGACGTTTCACTTCGCCGTGCCCTGGCTCCTGCTTCTCTCGCGAGACCTGAAGCGCAACCCGCAGCGGCTGGTGGTGGTCGCCGGCTGGATGCTCTTCGTGCGATTCGCCGACATCTTCATGCTGGTGTCGCCAGAGTTCGACGCGACCGGCGGAAACCTTCACCTGCTCGCCGGCGAACATGCGAGCCATTTCTTCGTCCATTGGCTCGATCTGGCGGCGCCGCTCGCCATTGGCGGGCTGTGGCTGTGGATGTTCTTCACCGAGCTCCGGCAGCGTCCTCTGGTGGCGACGGGCGATCCCTACCTGAGGCAAGCGCTCGAAGCCGGAGGAGGCCACTGATGGCGCACGATCCTCACGCAGGCCACGCGTCGGCCGACGACGAGTATCTGAACCCGTCGTCCGGGTCGGGGCACGAGCACACCGACGCCAACGTGTCGCTCATCGCGCAGTTCGCTGTCTGGTTGACGATTGCGGCGATCGTCGTGCACGTCGTCATGTGGTTCATGTTCGGCGCGTTCGTGAAAACCCGCCAAGAGGGTACGCGGGAGTTTCCGCTTGCCATCGAGCAGGGACCGCGGCTGCCCGCGGGGCCGCGGCTTCAGGCCAAGCCCGCCAACGAGATCTACGAATTCCGACGACAGGAGGACGCGGCCCTGAAGGCGTACGGGTGGGTCGACAAGGCTGCGGGCACGGTCCGGATACCGATCGAGGAAGCGATGCGCCTGACGGTCGAACGGGGACTGCCGGTTCGAGCCGACACGGCTCCCGGCCAGTCCTCCGACACGCGGAGTTTGATGCCGACCGATGCGAGCGCGGGCCGGGTCATGGAAAGACGAAGGCAGTAAGACAATGCAAAATGCAAAATGCAAAATGCAAACGGACGCTGGCATGCGTCGACTGGCCGCGCGCGCGGTCGTGTCGTTTTGCATTTTGCATTCTGCATTTTGCATTACGGGGATCGGCCTCAGCGCCCAGCAGCAGCCCGGCATGCCGGGTTCGATGGGTATAACCGGAGGGATCGTCTCGTCGAACCTTCCTCCCAAGTTCCAGGACGTCACGTTCTCGCAGCGTCTCGGCGAGCGGCTTCCTCTCGATGCCCGCTTCGCGGACGAGGAGGGGAACGCGGTGACGCTGGGGGACTACTTCGACGGCAAGCCCGTGGTGCTCGCCTTCGTGTACTACCAGTGCCCCATGCTGTGCCCGCTCGTGATGAACGGAATCTCCTCGGCCCTCAAGGTCGTCCCGTTCACTCCCGGGAAGGAATTCGACGTCGTCCTCATCAGCTTCGACGCACGCGACACGGCGGCGGCGGCCAACGCCAGAAAACGTGCGCACCTTCAGCACTGGGCAGCGACCGACACGGCAGGCGGCTGGCACTTTCTGACCGGTGAGGAAACCGAGATCCGCCGGGTCGCATCCGCGGCAGGATTCACATACGAGTGGGATGAAATGTCGCAGCAGTTCGCGCACGTCAGCGGCCTGCTCGTGGCGACTCCCGACGGGCGGCTATCCCGGTACTTCTACGGCGTGGAGTACTCGCCAAGAGACCTGCGGCTCGCGCTCGTGGATTCAGGCCAGGGGCGTCTGGGGTCCGTGGTCGACGAGCTCCTGCTCTACTGCTTCCACTACGACCCGTCGAGCGGCCGCTACGGGGCGGTGTTCATGAGGATCATGAGACTGGGTGGCGTGCTGACCGTCGGTCTCGTGGCTGGTTTCATCGTGCTGATGCGGTGGCGGGAGTCGCGCCATGTCGCGGAAAGGCACGCCTGAGCATCATGTTTTCTGGGATTCCTCTGTTTCCTGAGCAGGCGTCGACGCTGGCATCCGAGGTCGACGCGCTGTACCTCTTCATCGTCGGCGTCACGGCCTTTTTCGCCATTCTCGTCACGGTGGTCGTGCTGGTCTTCGCGGTGAAGTACCGGACGAACGACCCGCTGGCGGTCGGCGCCCGGATCCAGGGGTCGATACCCCTCGAGCTCGCGTGGTCGATCATCCCCTTCGGCATCTCGCTCGTCATCTTTGCCTGGAGTGCGGACGTCTTCTTCGACCTTCAACGCCCGCCGGACCAGACGATCGAGATCTACGCCACGGGCAAGCGGTGGATGTGGAAGTTCCAGCACCTCGACGGCCAGAACGAGATCAACGAGCTCCACGTCCCGGTTGGCCGGCCCGTCAAGGTCACCTTCACCTCGGAAGACGTGCTGCACTCGCTGTTCTTCCCGGCGTTCCGAACCAAGGCTGACGCGATCCCCGGGCGGTACAGCTCCGTGTGGTTCACGGCGACGACGGTGGGCGAGTATCACCTGTTCTGCGCCGAGTACTGCGGCACGAAGCACTCCGGAATGGTCGGCAAGGTGGTCGTGATGGAGCCGACGGCCTACCAGGCCTGGCTGAGCGGCTCGGTCGCAGGGGCATCGATGGTCGCGCGCGGCGAGCGCCTCTTCAGCGATCTGGCGTGCAACACCTGCCATCTCGACGACGGGCGGGGGCGGGGACCGTCGCTGGTGAACAAGTTCGGCGCGTCGGAACCGCTTGCGAGCGGCGGAGCCGTACCGGTCGACGAGGCATACATCCGCGAATCGATCGTGATGCCGCAAGCCAGGATCGTGGCTGGCTACCAGCCGTTGATGCCGACGTTCCAGGGACTGGTGAGTGAAGAGAACGTGATGGCGCTCGTCGAGTACGTCAAGTCGCGCCAGAGGCCGACCGAGGCCGCCGCCCCGGCCGCGGAGGGGCACGCCGAAAGCGGTGCCCCGGCGACGTCCAGGGAGAGCAGGTAAGGCCATGGACACGACAGTGACGGCCCCGCAGGTGACCTACCTCAATCACGACCACAGCCTTGCCTCCTGGCTGCTCACGAAGGATCACAAGCGCATCGGCATCCTGTACCTGTTGGTCGTGACCTTCGCGTTCTTCCTCGGCGGCGTGTTCGCGTCGATGATTCGGCTCGAGCTCGCGACGCCTGGGGGGGATCTGGTCTCGGCGGACACCTACAACAAATTGTTCACCATGCACGGCGTGGCGATGGTGTTCTTCGTCCTCATCCCCGCCGTCCCGGCCATCCTCGGCAACTTCGTCCTGCCCCTCATGCTCGGGGCGAAAGACGTCGCGTTCCCAAAACTCAACCTCCTGAGCTGGTACATCTTCACCATCGGGTTCCTGTTCACCGTGTACGCGATGGTTGCGGGTGGGGTCGACACCGGCTGGACGTTCTACACGCCGTACAGCAGCCGCGCGTCGAACACGAATGTCATGGCGACCGGCCTCGGCGTCTTCATCACCGGCTTCTCGTCGATCCTGACGGGATTGAACTTCATGGTGACGATTCACCGGATGCGGGCACCCGGGCTGACCTGGTTCCGGCTTCCGCTGTTCGTCTGGGCCGTCTATGCGACGAGCCTGGTGCAGGTCCTCGGGACGCCCGTCATTGCGATTACGGTGCTGGCGCTGGCGATCGAGCGCTTTCTGGGCTTCGGCATCTTCGACCCGGCCATCGGCGGCGACCCGGTCCTGTTCCAGCACATGTTCTGGTTCTACTCCCATCCGGCGGTGTACATCATGATCCTGCCGCCGATGGGGGCGATCAGCGAGGTCATCGCCGCCTTCTCGCGGAAGAGCATCTTCGGCTATTCCTTCGTGGCGTTCTCGAGCCTGGCGATTGCCATCTTCGGATTCCTGGTGTGGGCGCACCACATGTTCGTCTCCGGAATCTCGGTCTACTCGGCGCTGGTGTTCTCGTTCCTCACCTACGCGGTCGCCATCCCCTCGGCGGTGAAGACGTTCAACTGGGCGGCGACGATGTACCGCGGCGCGATCTGGCTGAAGGCGCCGATGATCTGGGCAATCGCGTTTCTGGGACTGTTCCTCGTCGGCGGGCTCACTGGACTCTTCACCGCCTCGCTCGGCGTGGACGTCCACGTGCACGACACCTACTTCGTCGTGGCCCACTTCCACTTCATCATGGTGGGCGGCGCGATCATGGGGTTCTTGGCGGGTCTGCACTTCTGGTGGCCGAAGATCACCGGACGGATGTACTCCGACATCTGGGCCAAGGTCGCCGCCATCATCGTCTTCGCCGGCTTCAATCTCACGTTCGGCCCGCAGTTCATCCTCGGGTACCTCGGCATGCCCCGCCGGTACCACGTGTATCCCGACGAGTTCCAGGTGCTGAACGTGCTGTCGTCGGCCGGCGCGTCCATCCTCGGGTTCGGGTATCTGGTGATCGCCATTTACCTCGTGGCGTCGCTCTTCAAGGGTGAGCTCGCGGGTGACAACCCGTGGCACGCCACGGGCCTGGAGTGGACGACTCAGTCGCCCCCGCTGCCGCACAACTTCGCGGTGCAGCCGGTCGTGACCGAAGAGGCGTACGAGTACTCGAAGCGGGAGATCAAAGTTGTCTGACGCGCTGGCGGCTCACGCAGGGCACGGGGGCGGCGCGCACGCGCATCACCCCGATCTCCAGCACCACTTCGATACGCTGGACCAGCAGCACGAAGCGGCGACGCTGGGGATGTGGCTGTTCCTCATCACCGAGGTGCTGTTCTTCGGCGGCCTCTTCCTCGCCTACATGCTGTACCGGGTCTGGTACCCGGCGGCGTGGGCGGAGGGCAGCCTCGAGCTGGACATCGTGCTCGGCGCCGTCAACACGGCCGTGCTGATCGGCAGCAGTCTGACGATGGCTCTGGCCGTCCGGGCTGCCCAGACGGGCGCCCGTCGGCAGATCATCGTATGGCTGCTGCTGACGATGGCGCTCGGCCTGACGTTTCTGGTCGTCAAGTACTTCGAATACGCGGAGAAGTTTGCGCACCATCACGTGCCGGGGCCGAACTTCGTGTTCGAGGGGCCAAACGCCGGTCCCGTGGAGATCTACTTCTCGCTCTACTTCCTGATGACGGGCCTGCACGCCACGCACATGGTGATCGGCTTCGGGATCCTCTCCGTCATCTGCTGGATGGCGTACAGGCGACGCTTCTCACCCGAGTGGTACACGCCGGTCGAAATCAGCGGACTGTACTGGCACTTCGTCGACATCGTCTGGATATTCCTGTTCCCGCTCCTCTACCTCGTGGATCGGGCTCACGGCGCAGGGTAGGGCGCATGGCTGGACACATTTCTCCCAAAGGCATCTACTACGGGATCTTTGCCACGCTGATGGTGCTGACCGGCGTCACAGTAACCGTCGCCTTCGTACCGCTCGGACAGTTCAACTTCCCGGTTGCGATCGGCATCGCGATCACGAAGGCGACGCTCGTGATCCTGTTCTTCATGCACGCGAAATACAGCAGCACGTTGACGAAGCTGTTCGTGGGCACGGCGTTCTTCTTTCTCTTCGTCCTCCTCGGCCTGTCGTTGACCGACTACCTGTCGCGGGGGATGAGAACCTACCCGGGCGGATCCGGTGGAGCCGGCTACGGCGTGCGCACCGAAGCGCCGCCCACGACTCCGAGGCCGGCGACGACGAAAGAGGGACACTGAGCCGCGCCGGCTGAAGCCGGCGCTCGACGGGGCCATCGAGCCCCGCGCTTTCTCCGACGTAGAGCGGGGGCTTCAGCCCCCGCGTTATGGGGTTCCAGGGATGCGCGCCGTTGTCTTAGGCGATCACGTCGACGTCCGCAGCAATCACCCTGAGCCTGCACCCGTTGATGGCGAGGTGCTCGTCAGAGTCACACGCGCAGGCATCTGCGAAACGGATCTTCAGCTCATCAAGGGGTACATGGGGTTCCGCGGCGTGCTCGGCCACGAATTCGTCGGCGTGGCCGAGTCGGGGCCGATGGCGGGCCGTCGCGTCGTCGGGGAGATCAACTGCGCGTGCTGGCGGTGCGAGACGTGTCTGAGGGGACTGCCGACGCACTGTCCCAACCGCACGGTGCTGGGGATCCTGAACCACGACGGGGCTTTTGCCGATCTGATCGCCGTCCCTCAACGGAATCTGCACCCGGTGCCCGATTCGTTGTCGGACGATCTGGCCGTGTTCACGGAGCCGGTGGCCGCGGCGTTCCAGATACCGGCGCAGATGGCCATCCATGCGCAGGATCGAGTCATCGTCCTTGGGGACGGCCGGCTCGGAAACCTGTGCGCCCAGGTGCTCGCGCGCCTCTCGGATCGCGTGGTGGTCGTCGGCAAGCACCCCGAGAAGCTCGCGCTTCTGACGTCGATGGGCATCGCCACGGCTCTCACCTCGGATCCTCTCGACGACCGGGCCGCCGACGTCGTCGTCGACTGCACCGGCTCTGAGACCGGTCTGCCGGCGGCACTGAGACTGGTGCGCCCCCGCGGGACCATCGTGCTCAAGACGACGGTGGCCGGTCAGCAGACGCTGGCGTGGGCGCCGTTCGTCATCGACGAAGTGACGCTGATGGGTTCACGCTGCGGACCGTTCGACTGGGCGCTCGAGGCCCTCGAGCGCGGGCACGTTCGCGTGCAGCCGCTCGTCTCCGACCGGTTCGATCTGTCGCAGGGCCTCGAGGCGCTCGCACGAGCGCAGACGAAGGGTGTACTGAAGGTACTGCTCGACGTCTCGTAGAGCGCGGGCTTCAGCCCGCGCGGACTGTTCAGCCCGCGCGGACTGATCGGCTGTGTCCGCGGCGCGGGGGCTGAAGCCCCCGCTCTACTGAGCGGTGAGCTTGCCGATGAGGGCCGCGGTCTTGCCGCGGGCCAGGTCCGCCGGCGTACGGCCCTGCTTGTTCTTCGCGTCGAACCGGGCACCCTTAGTCGCCAGGAACTCGACGATGCGGTCCGACCCACGCGCGGCGGCATAGTGCAGCGGCGTCATGCCGGCCTGATCGGCCGCATTCACGTCGGCCCCGCCGTCAATGAGGACCCTCACGACGTCGACGGGGTCGTTCCGGTCGCCGGCTTCGGTGACCTCCTCGTTTCCGCCGCGACGCGCTCCAAGGCCCGCGGCTGCCATCAGAGGAGTGGAGCCATCCTTGATCGCCAGTGACGGGTTCGCGCCGGCGCCGACGAGCAGCTGCACCGCTGCCAGATCGATGGCGCGCACGGCCCTGTAGAGCGGCGTCGAGCCTGGAGCGACGTTGATGTCGCCCTGGGCCTGCCGGGGCGGAATGGTCTTGGTGTACGGGGTGTTCGGATTCGCGCCCTTCTCGAGCAGGAGCCTGGCCACGTCGAGGTGTGTCACGCCGTGGTCGATATCCGGCGGGTTGGGCCTGTTGCTGTAGGTCGCCAGATTCCGCATCTCCATCACGATGTAGAGAGAGCCGTCGTTGGCGTCGGCGCCTCTTTCGAGCAGCAGTCGGGCAAGGGCGTAGTGACCGTTGAAGATGGCCGTCTGCAGCGCCGTGAAGCCGTACTGGGGCTCCGTCAGTTTCGGATCGGCCCCGGCGTCGAGCAGTCGCGACGCCGCGTCCCGGGCGCCTTGCCTCGCTGCCAGGATGAGCGCCGTGAGACCACCTTGGGGACGGTCGTGGATGATTCCGCCGGCGCCGCCGGTCAGCGTCTGGAACGTGTACCTGACCGTGCGGGCGTTCACCTGGGCACCGGCGTCGGCGAGCGCCTGAGCGACCGCGGCGTGATTCTCGACCGCGGCCAGCATCAGCGCCGTCTGGCCCCGGAACTTCTCGGCCGCGTTGACGTCCGCGCCAGCCTCGAGGAGCAGCTTCACCGACTCGAGACTGCCCGAACGCGCCGCGAGCATCAGCGGCGTTTCACCCTCGCCGTAGACGGCGTCGACGCGCGCGCCAGCTCTCAGCAGCGCGTTCACGATCGGGGCGCTGCCGATCGTCGCGGCCTCATGAAGCGGCGTCACGCCGTAGCGGCTGGCTGCGTTGGGATTGGCGCCGGCGGCGAGCAGGGCCTTGGCGGCGTCGAGGTCGTTCCAGTGCGCGGCCCACTGCAGGGCGGTGGTGCCGTCCACGTCGGCGGCGTTGACATCGAGACGCTGGCGCAGCAGCGACTGCAGGGCCGTCGCGTCCTGGTTCTTCATCGCGACGACCAGCCGGACATCGGCCTGCGCCTGCGCAGTGCCGCCCGTGCTCATGAGCCCGGCCATCACAACCGACGACACGAACGACGAGACCGAGAGGAGGATACTCCGTGTTCTCTGTGTCTCCGTGGTTCGCGTACGGGTTCGTGTCCGTATCGACAAATCGCTATACCTCGATCCGCCCCGAGCTCTGTCCGAACTTGTCGGTGTCCACGCCGGCCTTGTCCATGATCGAGATCATCAGGTTCGACAGCGGCATGCTCTTCGCCATCCTGATGTGCCGGTTGCCATGGTGTGTGCCGGCCGCCCCGCCAATGAGCAGCGTCGGGAGGTTCTCGTGGTCGTGCTGATTGCCGTTGGTCATCCCGCTGCCGTAGAGGAACAGCGAGTGATCGAGAAGGTTGCCGTCGCCATCCGGGGTCCCCTGGAGCTTGTCGAGGAACTGCGCGAAGAGATTCAGATGGTAGATGTCGATCTTGATCTTCTTGGCCACTTGTTCCGGGACGTTGTTGTTGTGCGAGACGGGATGGTGGCCGTCCGCCACGCCGATCTGCGGGTAGCTCAGCGTGCTCAGCTCGCGCGACATCATGAAGGAGGTGACGCGCGTCAGGTTGCCCTGGAACGCCAGGTGCATCAGGTCGAACATGAGCGTGACGTGCTCCTCCCAGTTCTCCGGGATGCCCACAGGGGTCGGCGGCGCCTCCACGCCCGTCTCGTCCCGCTGCTGCTCGGCTTGCACGATCCGGCGCTCGATCTCGCGGACGTTCTCCATGTACTCGCCGATGCGCGTCCGGTCCCGCGGCCCGAGCTGCGCTGTCAGCTCACGCGCGCTCTCGGCCACCGCGTCGAGGATGCTCCGGTTCTTGTCCAGGCGGGCACGGCGCTCTTCGGGCGTCGCGCGGTCGCCGCCGAACATCCGCTCGAACACCACGCGCGGGTTGATCTCCATCGGCAGCGGCTGTGTGGCCGACGCCCAGCTGATCGTGCTCATGTACGAGCAGAGGAAGTCGCCGGCGCAGCTTCCCAGGTGGCTCGAGTGATCCTCGGTGGCGAACTCCATCGACGGGAACGTCGACTGGCGTCCGATCCTCCGCGCGATGAGCTGGTCGACCGTCGTCCCCAGCTTGAGCAGGCTGCCCTTGGACGGGAACGTGCCGCTGAGCCACATCGCGGAGCTGACCGAGTGTCCGTTCTCGCCGTAATTCGACAGGTTGGTCAGGACCGTCACCTGCTTGCGGAAGGACTCCAGCGGCTTCAGGATCGGCGAGAACTCGAAGTTGGCGCCCTCCTGCGTCGGCGTCCACTCACGCATGATCGAGCCGTGGGGCACGTAGACGAAACCGAACCGCGGCGTCGGGGCGGCCGGCGTCTGGGCCAGTGCCTTCGCTGCCGGGACCATGCTGTCGAGCAGGGGCAGGGCAATGGTCGCGCCGATCCCCCGAAGCACCGTGCGGCGCGGGATGGCCTTCTTCGTGATGATCATGACTCTGCTCTCCTCCGCTGAAACACCGGGCTCCTGACGATCCCGAGCACGAGGGATGAGAAATGATAGTCGGTCTTGCCCGCTTCCCTGAGGATAGCCCTGAGGTAGGGCATGTCATAGTGCTCGACCTTGTGCCCCAGGGCGTAGGTCAGCAGCATCTCGGTGACGTTGCGTGCAAACATGTCCGGCCGCCGCAGGAGCAGCTGGCGCAGCTCGGCCGGGCCCGCAACCGAAGAGCCGTCCGCCAGTTGCGCCGAGGCGTCGATCGCCGCGCCGTTGTCCGTCGTGCGCCAGCGCCCGATCCCGTCGAAGTTCTCGAGCGACAGCCCGATGGGATCCATCAGCTTGTGGCAGCCCGCGCAGGCGGGGTTGCGCCGGTGCTCCTCCATCCGGTCGCGCATCGAGCGCGCCTTCCCCGGGGTCTCGTCGAGTGGAGGAACGTTGGCCGGGGCCTCCGGCGGCGGCGTGCCCAGGATGTTCGTCAGCACGTACTTGCCGCGGAGCACCGGTGAGGTCCGGTTGTTCTGCGAGGTGAGCGCCAGGATGCTGCCATGCCCCAGCAGGCCCTTCCGTGCCTCGTTGGTCACCGCCACCCTGCGAAACTGAGTGCCGTACACATTCGGAATACTGTAGTGGCGGGCGAGTCGATCGTTCACGAACGTGTAATCCGCGCCGAGCAGCGTCAGGATGCTGCGGTCTTCGAGGACGACGCTCTCGAAGAGAAGCTCCGTTTCGCGCTGCAGGGCGTCGCGCAGGTTGTGGTCGAAATCCGGGAAGACGTCGGCGTCGGGCTGAAGAACGCGCAGGTTGCGGAGGTACAGCCACTGCCCGGCGAAGTTGCTTCCAAGCGCTCGGGCGCGCTCGTCCTTCAGCATCCGGCGGACCTGCCGCTCGAGTGTCGCCGGCTCGCGCAGCCGCCCGGCGATACCCAGGTCGAGCAGTTCATCGTCCGGGATGCTGCTCCAGAGGAAGAAGGACAGACGTGACGCCAGCTCGACGTCGCTGATGCGGTACGAGGATCCTCGGGCGGCGCTCGGTGGATCCTGCTCGATCCGGTAGAGGAACCGCGGGTTGACGAGCAGGAACGTCAGCGCGCTCTCGATCCCCGCGTCGAAGCTGCCGCCTCCGTCGCGCTCCTTCTCGTAGAACCCAATGAGGCGGGTCATCTCCGTCTCGCTGACCGGGCCGCGGTAGGCGCGGCCGGCGATGCGGCCGAGAATCGTCCGCGCGCAGGAAGCCTCTTCCCGGACTGACGCGGGGGTGCAGGTGAAGACCTTCTGCCGGCTCGGCGACCGCTCCGTGCGGACCGCGTTGAAGGGCCCCTCGATCGTGACCTTGTCGAGCTCCGGGATGCCGACGGGCGTGATCGGATCGATGCGCTCGCGCTCGAACGGCTGCAGCAGCTCGAGCGTCGTCGCCGAGCTCTTCTTGAGGAACGCGACGCCGACCTCGTGCAGCCCAGCGGAGACCTTCAGGCGCTTCTGGAAGCGCTTCTCCATCTCGTCGCCGGCGAGCGTCGGCTGAAGGTAGTTCGCCTGCTCGTCCTTCGGGCCGCCGAATCGGGCGAGGACGACGCGCTCGCCGTCGAGCGTCACCTCGAGATCGTGCTCGAGCTCCAGGCCACGGATGATGTTGACCGTCTCGCGATAGAGCCGGGGGCTGATGACGTACTCGGCGTCGACCGGGAAGTAGTGGCGGATCACGGTGCCGCCGCGAGTGCCGACCGGCAGCCCGGGCACGTGGTCGTGCTGCGACAAATCCCCGCGGACGCGGAATGTCTCGAGCGTCGGGGTGATGGCCGGGCTCGCCACCGCCAGCGCGCTGATTTTCCACGCCGCCGACAGGTACCGGTCCATCAGCGAGGTCGAGATGTTGAGCACCGTGGCGTTGTTGTCGAACCCGTATGCCTCGTCGTCCGGCGGGAGCAGTGAGCTCATGTCCACGTGCAGCGCGAACAGGTCTCGGACGGCGTTTCCGTACTCGGCCCGGTTGAGCCTGTGCAGCGTCGGTCCGCGAAACACGGGCGCGGCGAGCGCCGCTGTGTCGAGCGTGGTCTCGAGGTGAGCGACCAGATCGTCGAGGGCTGATTGCGCCGGACGCGGTATTCCAACGGGCGGCATCATCCCGGCGCGGACTTTTCGGATCACTTTCTCCCACACCTCCGCGCCCGCGGGGATGTTGGTGAGCGAGAGCGTCTCGAGCGCAAGCCCACCGGTCTTTGCGCGTTCGTTGTGGCAGCTGATGCAGTACTGCTTGAGCAGAGCCGCATGGGGCGCGCTCGTGGCCGGTGCGGGCGCGGCCGGACGCGGCGCCGCGACCGTGGGTGCCGGTGGCGACTGTGGCGCGTCGGCGGACGCAACAGGACGGTCCGTCGCGCTTGTCAGCACGATCGCCCACGCCGCGAGACAGACCGTCACGCCCCTTCGCATCAGCGGCAGTTCCCCCGTGTTTTCTGAGGGTTGGGACAAAAAGTATATCTCAGTCGGCGCACGGAGTGGAGGCCGATGACTCAATCATCCTTGCCGTGCTGATCAGCGCCATGGGCGATCCTGCCGATGACGTTGTACCTCTGGATCCACTGGAGGTTGCGCGCTTGACCCTGTCAAAGTTCGTGGGTAAGATTGCGGCTTCAATCGACGGGATTTCCGTCATTCCCTTGCGACGAATTCTTTGGGCGCCGAGGATGTGGCATTACCGTGCCATCGTGGACTCGCGGCCTGGGCAACTGTTATCCAGCGCCCCGGAGTCCTAGCCATTGGGCCAGATCTTCCCCCCTTGGTGGAACAAGCTCCCGATCGTGGCCGCCATCGCGGGCAGCCTCGGTCCGACGCTCGCGATCGCGGGCGTCTGGTACTTCTTTTCCCCGTGGTACACAGACGTGGGCTACCGTCCCGTTCAGCCCGTCCCGTACAGCCACCAGC
>Ga0209640_10000110_pt1 | contig 51924 bp, 38 predicted proteins | sample RifCSP10_1_FD_184018 | JGI IMG/M metagenome (GOLD analysis project Ga0209640, IMG submission 184018) | Soil microbial communities from Rifle, Colorado - Rifle CSP2_sed 10_1 (SPAdes) (version 2) | ecosystem: Environmental > Terrestrial > Deep subsurface > Rock core/Sediment | place: Rifle...
CGGTGATGCGGTCGGCGATGGCACCACGACATCAACCATCCTGGCCCACGCCATCGTCGCCGATGGCATACGCAACCTCGCGGCCGGCGCGAGCGCCATCGACCTCAAGCGCGGCCTCGACCGGGCCGCGCGCGTGGCCATCGAGGCCTTGCGCGGACAGTCGCGACCCGTGCAGAGCGAGCGTGAGAAACAGCAGGTGGCCACCATTGCCGCGCACAATGACGTGAGCATCGGCGAGCTGGTGGCGCACGCGATTGAAAAGGTCGGCGCGGAAGGCGCGGTCACCGTCGAGGAAGCCAAGGGCACGGAAACGGTGATGGACATCGTCGAGGGCCTCCAGTTCGATCGGGGTTACCTGTCTGCGTACTTCGTGACCGATCCCGAAAAGCTGGAAGCGGTCCTGGACGACCCGCTGATCCTGATCTACGAAGGCAAGATCGGGAACTTGAAGGACCTGTTGCCGCTGCTCGAACAGATAGCCAAGCGCGGGACGCCGTTACTGCTGATCGCCGAGGACGTGGAGGGCGATGCCCTGGCCACGCTCGTCGTCAATCGCCTGCGCGGCGTCCTGGCCAACGTGGCGGTGAAGGCGCCGGGTTTCGGCGATCGCCGCAAGGCGATGCTGCAGGACATCGCGACTCTCACGAAGGGCCAGGTCATCTCCGATGAAGTCGGCTTCAAGCTCGAGAACGCGGTCCTCACGGACCTGGGCCGGGCGAAGCGCATCGTGATCGACAAGGACAACACCACGCTCATTGACGGCGCGGGCGACTCCGAGGCCATCAAGGGCCGCATCAAGGAGATCGAGGTCGCCATCGAGAAGACGACGTCCGATTACGACAAGGAGAAGCTCCAGGAGCGCAAGGCGAAGCTGGCCGGCGGTGTCGCGGTCATCAACGTCGGCGCGGCGACCGAGAGCGAGATGAAGGAGAAGAAGGCCCGCGTCGAGGACGCGCTGCACGCCACGCGTGCCGCGGTCGAAGAGGGCATCGTCCCGGGCGGCGGCGTCGCGCTCATTCGCGCGCAGCGGGCGCTCAAGGGCCTCAAGCTCGAGGAGCACGACGAGCAGATCGGCGTCGACATCATCCGTCGCTCCCTCGAAGAGCCGATGCGCATGATTGCCTACAACGCCGGCGCTGAAGGCTCGATCGTGGTGGAGAAGGTCCGTTCGTCGAAGGACGACCAGTTCGGCTACAATGCGCTGACCGACACCTACGAAAACCTGGTGACGGCTGGTGTCATCGATCCGACCAAGGTTGCCCGCACCGCGCTTCAGAACGCGGCGTCGATTGCCAGCCTCCTGCTCACGACCGAGGCGCTGGTCGTCGAGAAGAAGGAAGAGAAATCTGCATCCGCAGGCGGCCCGCCGGGTGGTGGGATGGGTGGGATGTACTAGACGTAGCGATCAGCGATCAGCACTTCGGCGATCAGCAAATGAAACGGGGGACTCGCGAAAAGCGGTCCCCCGTTTTGTTATGTGCGCCAGGCATGATCTCTGACTAGGAGGTGCAAGACCTCTGGGGACCTTGATGACAGGAACCTCTAGCCGAACAGCAACTGCATTGTCGCGAGGCGGTGTGGGAAGGAAGCTGTGAGCAAAGCTCCGACCCGAGGAACACGAATCGCATAGGAGGCGACCGTTTGGGGGCGAGAGGGCGTAAAGACTCGAAGCCCAATGTCATCCGGACCGAACGGGCGTAGATGCGGCGGGTGGATGGAGCGACAGTCTGGGATCTTACCCTGGGAGAGCTGCACCTCTGCTCGCACGGAGTAGCGAGCTAGTCGGGCTGGAAGGCGCGACGACGGAGTGCAGCAGTCAGCCGAGGCCGTAGTAGTCGCGCACGCACCGCGACGAAGGGCCAAACATGATGAGTCGGTCGCACACGAGGCGTTCGATGGACGAGAGAGACGCAGAGCAGACGGCTGCGATGCCGGAGCACACCCGCGACCGAGGCGACGGAATCGCCGAGGGGGCTGGGGGAAGTGCGCGTCAAGCGTCCACGGCACAAGGCGAGGCGGCGAACGGAGGGACGTCAGCGCTCCTGGAGGACGTGCTGCGTCGCGAGAACCTAACGAAGGCATACACGCGGGTGGTGCAGAACGAGGGCGCCCCGGGCGTCGACGGCGTCACGGTCGAGGATCTGAAGGCCTACCTCCGAACGCACTGGCCGCGTGTACGGGAGTCGCTGCTCAAGGGGGAGTATGTCCCCGCACCTGTTCGGCGGGTGGAGATTCCGAAACCCGACGGTGGGGTGCGGTCTTTGGGCATCCCGACGGTACTGGACCGATTCATTCAACAGGCCCTGCTCCAAGTCTTACAGCCACTGATTGATCCGACCTTCTCGGACGGGAGCTTCGGTTTTCGCCCGGGGCGGAGCGCGCACGACGCCGTGCGCCGCGCGCAGCAGCATGTGGCGGCGGGTTATCGCTGGGTGGTGGACATGGACCTCGAGAAATTCTTCGATCGCGTGAACCATGATGTGCTGATGGCGCGCGTGGCTCGGCGGATTTCGGACAAGCGGGTGCTTCGACTGATTCGCCGCTACCTGCAGGCGGGAATCATGGAAGGCGGGCTGGTGTCACCGCGGACGGAGGGGACACCGCAAGGTGGGCCCCTCTCACCGCTCTTGAGCAACATCCTGCTCGATGATCTCGACCGGGAATTAGAGCACCGCGGACATCGGTTTGTCCGCTATGCCGATGACTGCAACGTGTATGTGCAGTCGGAGCAGGCGGGCCAGCGGGTGTTGGCATCGCTGGAGCGCTGGCTGTGGAGGCGCCTCCGGCTCAAAGTGAATCGGGACAAAAGCGCGGTGGGCCGGCCCTCGAAGCGTAAGTTTCTGGGGTACAGCATGACCGTGCATCGCGACCCGAAGCTGACGGTAGCGCTTCAATCGGTGCATCGATTGAAACAGAAGCTGCGGGTGATTTTGCGACGGGGCCGAGGCCGTCATCTCGGCAGCGTCATCGCGGAGCTCACCCCGGTTATTCGGGGATGGGTTGGGTACTACCGGTTGGCGGGCGTGAAAGTCCGCTTCGAGGAACTGGATGCGTGGATGCGTCGGAAGCTGCGCCGGATTCTCTGGAAGCAGTGGAAGCGGCCGCGCACGCGGTTCCAGAAGTTACGCGCGCTTGGACTCGACGAGGCTCGTGCAGCGATCTCGGCCTACAATGGTCGTGGTCCCTGGTGGAACGCCGGGGCGAGCCACATGAACCAAGCGGTGCCTACTGCCTTACTTACTCGCTGGGGACTCCTGAGCTTCCTCTGGGAACATCAGCGTCTTTCTCACTCATCATGAACCGCCGTATGCCGACCGGCACGTACGGTGGTGTGGGAGGTGGGGAGCTGTAAGGCTCCCCGCCTACCCGATTGGTCGCTCTTCGCTGATCGCTGATCGCTGATCGCTGATCGCTAGTCCATTATCACTTTCATCTTCGTTCCCATCAGCTCATTGAACGCCTTCACGTCCGTCTCCAGCAGCTTCTGATACGCCAGGCGCGCCGCGCCGAGATCACGCTCCAGTTCCACGAGCGTCGCCATCGACGCGTCGGTGGGACGGTACTCCGCGCCACCGGCAACGTCGCCCGCGCCAGTTCCGACTTCCCCGGAAAGCCAGATCAGGTTCATGTAGATCCTATACTTCTCGACGTACCACTTGTCGTCGCTGTGGAGGTCGGTGCGGGAGAGCAGGAGCAGTTCAACGTCCAGCATCTTCTGGTCGAGCGCCTTGAGCTGCTCGGCCAGCGCGGCGTCACTTCCCCTCACCCGGAGGGTGTCCTCGATCTGGCGACGCATGACCTCCAGCCGGTTGATGATCTCCACCGACTCGTTCATCGCGTCGCGTATGCGAACCTGCGCGCGTGTCGATGCGGCGAGGTCGGCGTCGGTCGAGGTGAGGGCCGGGTCCTTCATCACCACGAACGACTGAACTCGCGGCGGGGTTGAGTCGATCGTCAGGCGGTAGCTGTAACGGCCAGGTACCGCGAGGGGCCCGAGCCGCTGAGGGTTCTGGATTCCCCAATGAATGATCGGCCGCGTCTCCTTGCCCTTGAATCGCGCCTCTTCCCAGATGCGCGGATTGTCAGGTGGCGTGGTGCGCAGTTCAACCTGTCGCGGTCCGTCGTATCGCAGGTCCCACGCCAGGCGATTGAGTCCGGCCCTCGCCACCGCCCGCTGGGTTCGCACGACCGCGCCGGCGGAGTCGATGATCTCGAGTTTCACGCTGTCCTTTGGCGCTGACTTGAGCCGGACGTTGAATTCCGCGTTGCCGGTCCGCGCCATGCGGAACGCGGGCCGCGGCTCGAACGTCACGACGTCGGCGTCCGCGGCCACGCGATCGGATTGTTCCAGCGTCGTTATGTCTCGCAGCACGAACAGCCCGCGGCCATAGGTCGAGATCACCACGTCGTGCGCCAGCTTCGGCACCACGATCCAGGTGACTGGCGCCGCCGGCAGGCCCTCCTTGAATTGCGTCCAGGTCTTCCCGTCGTCGAGCGAGTGGAAGAACCCGTGTCCCGTTCCCGCGAACAGCATCCCCTTCCGGTTGGGGTTCTCGGCGACCGTCATCACGTAGTCGAGCGGGTGACCGGTGGGCAGCGCGTCGCTGATGCGCGTCCACGTGCGACCATAGTCCGCCGTCCTGAAGAGGTACGGCTTGCGGTCATCCATGAGATGCAGGTCGACCGCGAGATACGCCGTTCCTGGATCAAACCGCGATGGCTCGATGCGCCGCACCGTGCCCCACGCCGGAAGGCCGGTCACATTCTTCGTGAGGTCATTCCAGGTCGCGCCGCCATCGCGCGTGTTCCAGACCTTGCCGTCATTCGTCCCGGCCCAGATCAGGCCGCGCTGGATGGCCGATGGCGCGATGGCAAAAACCACCTCTCCGTAAAACTGTCCCAGGTTGTCGCCCACGACCCCGCCCGAGAACGCGATGCGGGACGGGTCCTTCGTGGAGAGGTCCGGGCTGATCACGCTCCAGGTCTGTCCCTCGTTCGACGTCTTGAAGATGACCTGGCAGCCGTAGTAGACCGTCTTCGAGTCGAAGGGATCAATCGCGAGAGGCGGCGTCCAGTGGCAACGGTACTTGAGATCGACTGGGTCGGAATCCAGGGTATGCCGCCAGGGGCTCACGGACCGTGCACGACGCGTCCTGGCGTCATAACGAGTCACGGTGTTGCCGTAGCACGTCGCCCAGATGACATCCGGATTCCCCGGCGTGGGAAGCGTGAAGCCGGACTCGCATCCGCCAATGCCCCCGTCCCAGGTCCCGCCGGCGCCACCCCCACCGCCTCCGCCTCCTCCACGTCCGCCTCCACGTCCGCCGGCACCGCCGCCGCCGCGGCCCATGGACGGGACGTTAGGCACCGTGATGGGCGACGTATTGGGCCCCCGCATCGTTCCGTCGTCCTGCCGGTTGCTGTAGACCCAGTACGGCACCTGGTCATCCACGGCCACGTGGTACATCTGCCCGATGGGCAGGGCGACCGATGCATAGGTCTGACCGTGGTTCCGGGTGTATCCGGCGCTGTTGTCGCCCGTGACGGCCCAATGCGCCGGATTCCGCGGGTCCATCCAGACGTCGTGGCAATCACCGCATCCGCCGCCGGTGATCGGGAATGTCTCCCCGCCATCCAGCGATCGGTGCAGGCTGCTGTTGGCGACGATCACTTCGAGGTCATTCTGTGGATTCACCACGACGCGGATGTAATAGCCGGCGCGCCCGATCAGTCGCCGGTCCCAGCTCACCACCCTCCACTTCTCGCCACCATCGTCCGAGCGCCAGAGCGATCCCTGGTTGGCCGTCTGGATCAGCGCGTACACGCGCTTCGAATTGGATGGCGCGACCGCGACGTCGATCTTGCCCACTGGCGACGCCGGCAGACCGTTGGACGACCGGCTCCAGGTAGAGCCGGTATCGCGCGACACGTACACGCCGCTTCCCGCGCCGCCGCTGAACATCGCCCACGTGTGCATAACGACTTCCCACGTGCCGGCGAACAGCACCTTGGGGTTCGACGCATCGATGGTCAGGCCCGAGCATCCGGTCTTCTCGTCGACGAAGAGGACCCGGGTCCAGTGTTCGCCGCCGTCGATGGTGCGAAAGACGCCCCGTTCTTCCTGTGGCCCCGTGGCGCGGCCAAGGGCGCAGGCGAACACGATATCGGGATTCGTCGGGTGCACGATGATCCGGCCGATGCGCCCGGTTTCCGCGAGCCCCATGTGGCGCCAGGTGGCGCCCGCGTCGACGGACTTGTAGATGCCGTCGCCCTGAACATCGCTGTCCCGGATGGCCCACGCTTCACCGGTTCCCGCCCACACGATTCGCGGGTTCGATGGCGCGACGGCCAGTGAGCCGATCGCCTGCACAGGCTGTCCGTCGAAGATCGGCTCGAAGGTCCGGGCGGCATCGGTCGTCTTCCAGATCCCGCCTGACGCGGCGCCCATGTAGTACGTCGTGGTATCGCCGGGCACGCCGGTCACCGCGGCGATGCGACCCGCGGGTTCCGGACCCATCCATTGAAAGCGGAGCGGCGGCGCCGCTGCCCCGGCTCCGTCGCCTCCGCCGCGCCCGCGCTGAGCCGACAGCGGCGTTGCCGAAAGGGAAGAACAGGCAATGAAAAGCGCGACCGTCAGGCGCGCCTGAGTCTCGAGTCTGCGTGACAACATGATGGGTCGGACCGGATCGGGTGGCGGCGCCGCAGGCCGGGTGTCAGCGGCGCGCGTTTCTACGATCCGGCGACTCCACACCGGGCGCAAGTGATGCCTCCGCGAACCTCGTCCTGGCGCGCGCTCCGTGCTGATGACGGCGTACGCCCCGCCAGAGGCGCTCGCCCTGACCCCCGGACATGGCGTCGCTCGCATCCTGCGCAAGCCGGTGGCCATCCCCGAGTTGATCGCCGCGCTCGAGACGGCGCTTCAGCAGGCTGTCTGGCCGAGTCGGGGCGGCGCGGCACGTCACAACGTTATGCGGCATCACGACGTAAGCCCGCCGACGGTCGTCCGCGCCCTCACTGTGCCGGTCCCGTCCCGCGAGACATATTCCTCCGTCTTTTCCAACGCCCCTCAATGGCCACAGCGTCCAGTCAGTCGTCCTCTCCGCCAGGCATCCCAACGGCGCCATACCTGCCCGCCCTGATCCTGTTGTTCATCGGGAGCGGCTGCGCGGCCCTCATCTACGAGATCGTCTGGTTCCAGATGCTCTCCCTGAGCCTGGGATCGAGCGCCATCTCGTTAGGTGTTCTGCTCGGCACGTTCATGGGCGGCATGTGCCTCGGATCGCTGCTGCTGCCGCGGTTCGTGTCCGCGTCGCGGCATCCGGTGCGGGTGTACGCGCAGCTCGAGGCGGGCATCGGCGTCATGGGCCTCGTCATCCTGTTCGTGCTGCCGTATGCCGGCGGCCTGTACACGACGATCGGTGGTCCCGGGTTCGGCGGTCTTCTCGTTCGCGGACTCATCGCGGCGCTGTGCCTGCTGCCGCCGACCCTCCTGATGGGCGCGACGCTCCCCGCCATCGCGCGCTATGTGTCGGCGACGCCGACCGGTGTGTCGTGGCTCGGGTTCTTCTATGGCGGCAACATCGTCGGCGCGGTTTTCGGGACGCTGCTCGCCGGGTTCTACCTGCTGCGGGAGCACGACGTCTGGTTCGCCACCTTCGTCGCGGCCGCCGTCAACTTTGGCGTCGCCGGTCTGGCGTTTCTCTACTCACGGCGTACCCCGCACACGCCGCCCGTCGGCGAGGAGCGCGCGTTCGGGTTCGCGATCCCGAAGGGCTCCTGGCCGGTCTACGCGACGATCGCCCTCTCCGGCATGACCGCGTTAGGCGCTGAAGTCATCTGGACGCGGCTGCTGACGCTGTTGCTGGGCGGCACCGTGTACACGTTCTCGCTCATCCTCGCCGCATTCCTGACGGGGCTCGGGGCAGGGAGCAGCGCCGGGGCGGCGCTGGCCAGGAACGTGAAGAACCCGCGGAACGCGCTTGGGCTCTGCCAATTGCTCCTCGTCGTGGCGCTGGCGTGGGCGGCGTACTCGCAGACCACGGCGCTGCCCAACTGGCCCGTGAACCCCGCGCTGGCGCCCGACCCGATGGCCACGTTCCAGATCGACCTGATCCGGGCGCTGTGGGTCGTCCTGCCGGGTGCCGTGCTGTGGGGGATGAGCTTCCCGCTGGCCCTCGCGGCCATCGCGCAGAAGGACCAGGATCCGGGCCGGCTGGTGGGTTCGGTGTACGCCGCCAACACCGTTGGCGCGATTTTCGGCGCCATGCTCGCCAGTCTCGTCGCCCTGGCGACGCTCGGCACGCAGGGCAGCCAGCGGGCGCTGATGATCATCGCCGCGGTCAGCGCGCTCCTCATGTTCACCATCGAGCTGTCGCGCGAATCGGGAAGGCTGCAGGTGTCGGCCCGCGGCGGCCTGTTCGGGATGATCACCGTGGCGCTGACGGCCCTCCTCGTCTCGCAGGTGCCGCCCGTGCCGCCGTTGCTGGTGGCCTACGGTCGCTATGCGGTCACGTGGCGCGGCAGCCACGGGGAGTTCATCTACGTCGGCGAGGGGATGAACTCGTCGATGGCGGTGTCGCGTGAGGCGAGCGGAGCGCTCAACTACCACAACGCGGGCAAGGTACAGGCCTCGAGCCTTCCCCAGGACATGCGGCTCCAGCGCATGCTCGGCCACCTGACGACGCTGGTGCCCGAGAATCCCAGCCGGGTCCTCGTCATCGGCTGCGGTGCCGGCGTCACCGCGGGCGCGGTGAGCATCAACCCCAGCGTGGACAGCATGGTGATCGCCGAGATCGAGCCGCTCGTGCCCGAGGTGGTGTCGACCTATTTCTCCGAGTTCAACTACGACGTGGTGCGCAATCCCAAGGTGCGCGTGCAGATCGACGACGCGCGCCACTACCTGCTCACGACGCACGGAAAGTTCGACGCGATCACGTCAGACCCGTTCGATCCCTGGGTGAAGGGTGCGGCGACGCTCTACACGAAGGAGTTCTTCCAGGTGATCAAGGACCATCTCAATCCGGGCGGCGTGGTGACGGTGTTCGTGCAGTTGTACGAGGCCGGTACGCTGGCCGTGAAGAGCGAGATCGCCACGTTCCTCGAGGTGTTCCCGAATGGCATGATCTTCGGCAACACGCACCAGGGCGGCGGGTACGACGTCGTGCTGCTGGGCCAGAACGGAGACGCGAAGATCGATATCGACCGCATCGAGTCCCGGCTGGCGAGCCCGGAGTTCGCGACGGTGGCGCAGTCGTTGGCAGAGATCGGCTTCTACAACGGCGTGGATCTGCTGTCCACGTTCGCCGCGCAGGGTCCGCAGCTTCAACCATGGTTGGTCGACGCGCAGGTGAACCGTGACCGCAACCTGCGCCTGCAGTACCTCGCGGGGCTGGGTGTGAACAAGTACGAGCAGGCGCAGATCTACTCCGAGATACTGCAGTACCGTGCTGTGCCGCCAAACCTGTTCGTTGGATCGCCGGAGCGATTGCAGGCGCTGTCGGCCGCGATCATGAACCGCTACTGATTGTCGATCGGCACGAACTGCGATTTACGCGGGTATGGCGGAACACGGATCACGCGGGTTGCACGGATGAACGCCGTTGTTTGCTCGATCCGTGTTGATCAGCGCAATCGGCGTGATCCGCGTCCTGCACTTCCCGTGCCCATCGTCGTGTGCAACTTCCGAGCCGGGATGCGCGTTATGCATTTGGGTCGTCGAGCCGGAGGAATGATGCCGATGTGGGCGCGTGTGCTTGCGGTGCTCTCGATCCTGGAGATCGAATCCTCCATGCGGCCAATACGCACGCCAGCACAGGATCCAGCAGCGGGATCGCCTCAAACCGGGACTCTATCGGTCTTCCTTGATTGCCGGGGGTGCGACGCCCAGTACATCCGCACCGAAATCGCCTACGTGAACTGGGTGCGGGATCGCACGGTGTCCGACGTGCACGTGCTCGTGACGTCGGAGGATGCAGGGGGCGGGGGGGACGCATTCACGCTCGCCTTCATTGGCCAGCGCGCGTACGGCGGCCGCGGTGACACGCTCACCTATACCACGAACGCCACGACGACGAACGACGAGGAGCGCCAGGGCCTGACGCGAACGCTCGCCCTGGGTCTGGTGCAGTTCGTGGCGCGGACCGCAGGAGCGCAATCGCTGCGGATAACGATGCCCCTTGACATTCAGGCCAACGCTCCGGGCGCGCAGACCATGCCGTCCAGTGATCCCTGGAAGGCGTGGGTATTCGAGATCGACCTGAGCGCCGACTTGAGCGGCGAGCAGAACTATCGGAACCGGGAGATCGATGGCGAGATCAACGCCAATCGCACCACGGCCGACTGGAAGTTGAGCCTGGAGTCCCGCTACGACTACTCGAGTGAACGCGCGATTGACGAGGACTTCGACAGCCTGGGGATTGTGACGGCGGCCGACACGATCTACGATCGACAGCGGAGCTGGGGCGTGGAACTGCTGGTCGTGAAGAGCATGGGCAAGCACCTGTCCACTGGTTTCCGCAGTGAGGTCAGGTCGGAGACCTTCCGGAATCAGAAGCTGCGGTTCGAGTTCACGCCGGCGGTCGAGTACAACGTGTTCGACTATGCCGAGGCAACAAGGCGGCGGCTTGCGTTTCAGGTCGCTGTCGGCGTGGATGCCTTCCGGTACGCTGACACCACGATCTTCGACAAGTTGCGGGAAACGTTCCCGATGTACTACACGGCCGCGATCTACGCCACGCGCCAGCCGTGGGGGCAGAGCGGCATGCGCCTCGAGCACCGGGGCTATCTGAATGATCCGTCGAAGCGAAGCACCGAGCTGTCAGGAGATATGAGCGTGCGGCTCTTCCAGGGCTTCAGCGTCAGGTTCGGCGGTGGCTACAGCTGGATCCATGACCAGGTGTACCTGCCGAAGGGCGAGCGGGATCAGGCTGATGTTCTTCTGCGGCGCCGCGCGTTGCTCACCGGGTACGAGTACAACGCGTTCTTCGGATTCACGTACACGTTCGGTTCGATCTTCAACAACGTGGTGAATCCCAGGTTCTTCTAAGGCAGCGAACAGTGATCAGCGATGAGTAAAGGCTCAACCGATCGGCCACGGCGTATGGGAGTGGCTCGATAGCCCGCTGTTCGCTGATCGCTGATCGCTGATCGCTATTTCCGGATTGCCCCCTGCGGTATCGCCGCCCCGTCATGCCGGGGCTCAGAGGCGCCAAACTTCACGCCGTCAGGCATGCTCATGACCACCTGGCCGCGGCCAAAGGTGTCCGAGCGCGGAGCCACCAGCCGGATTTCGTGCCCCAGCGTCTTGAGCGCGTCGCGGGTGGATTCCGGCACCAGCGCCTCGATCTGCACGTCGCAGCCGCGAAATGAGTTCTTTACGAACCGTCCCGCTTCCAGCGCCTGCTGAATCGTCATGCCGTAGTCGGCGATGTTGGAGACGAACTGGGCGTGCGCCTGCGATTGGGTCCAGCCGCCCATGATTCCGAATCCGATCCGCACGCCGTCCTTCTCCATGAAGGCAGGGATGATCGTATGCAGCGGGCGCTTGCGGGGCGCCAGCGTATTCGGCTGGTTAGCCTCCAGCGTGAACAGCGCGCCGCGGTTGTGCAGCGCGAATCCGGCCTTCGGTGGCACGAGTCCGGTGCCGAACGTCGAGTAGATGCTCTGGATCAGCGAGACGATGTTGCCGTCGGCGTCGACCACGGTGAGGTAGATCGTGTCGCCGCCGTGCGCGCCCTCGAGCCCCGCGATCTGCGCCGGCATGACGTCGCAGGCGGCCTTGGTGAGGTCGAGGTTCGCGGCACGCGCCGATGCGTGCTCACGCGACAGCATTTGAGAGACCGGAACCCTGCTGAACTTCGGGTCGCCCACATACCGCAGCATGTCCGCGTAGGCGAGCTTCTTTGCCTCGATCATGACGTGCATCGAACGCGGGTCGTGGAAGCCCCACTCGCCGAGCGGGAAACGCTCCATGATGTTCAGCATCATCAGTGCGGCGATGCCCTGACCTTGTGGCGGCATCTCGTAGACGCGCCAGCCTCGATACGTCGTGCTGATGGGTTCCTGCCACTCGACCTCGAACTCGCCGAGGTCCGCCGCCGTCATGGTTCCCCCAGCGGTCCGCGACAGCGCAAGAATCGCCTCGGCGGTGGCACCGCGATAAAAGCCGTCGCGCCCGTGCTCGGCGATGCGGCGGAGCGTCGCCGCCAGGTTGGGATTCCTGAACACCTCGCCAAACTTCGGCGGACGATCGCCCAGGAAGTATGTCGCCTTCGCTTCTGGCGTCGCCGAGAGCTTGCGTTCGGCTCCGGCCCATTCGCCGGCGATGACTTCACTGACCGGGAACCCGTTGTCCGCGTACCAGATTGCCGATGCCAGGAGCTCGGAGAAGGGCTTTGTCCCGAATCGGCTCCGCATTGCGTCCCAGCCCGCCACGGCTCCCGGCACCGTGACCGCGAAGATGCCGTTGTTAGGCATTCGCGTCAGGCCGCGCTTGGCCAGAAGCGCCGGGGTCAGTCCGGACGGCGCCCAGCCGGATGCGTTGAGGCCATGCAGCTTGCCGGTCTTTGCTTCGTAGATGATCGCGAACAGGTCGCCGCCGACACCGTTCATGTGCGGTTCGACGAGACCGAGCACCGCGTTGGCCGCGATCGCCGCGTCGATCGCATTGCCGCCGGCATCCAGGATCTCGGCGCCGGCCTTGGCGGCCAGTGGCTGGCTGGCCGCGACGATTCCGAGCGTCGTGGTGACGACGGAGCGGCCAGGCACCGGAAGCGGGTGACCTGCGGGTGTTTGCGCTCCGCTCATCGACAGCGGAGCGGCAGCGGCGACGGCGAGCGCAAAGCGCAAGGCGCAAGGCGCAAAGCGAGGCCGACAGTGATCATGAGCCTCAGTCAGGTTCTGCATTGTGGAGGATCCATGGCTCGGTGCTCGCATGCGCACCCCTTTGCGCATTGCGCTTTGCGCTCACAACGCCAACTCGATCTGCGCCGCTCCGCCCAGCGTCATTGTGCGGTGCTGCGGCGCCGCCTGCAACGTCCCCCGGAATCCCGCGCTGCGCAGTGCCGAGCGCATCGAACGCAGGGCGATCTCCGGCCTGTTGTTGGTCTGGCTCAGGTGACACAGGACGAGGTGCCTCAACCCGCGATGCACGCACTCCCGGGCCATCAGCGCGCACTCGGCGTTGCTGAGGTGACCGTTCGGTCCCGCAACCCGTTGTTTCACCGACCAGGGGTAGGGACCGGTGCGGAGCAACTGGGCATCGTGATTCGACTCCAGGAGCAGCATGTCACAGCCGGTGAAGTTCCCGATGAATCGCTCGGTGAGGTGTCCGATGTCGTAGGCAATGCCGACGCGCTCGCCTGTCGATTTCACCGTGGCGACGATGGAGACCGGCTCCCTGGCATCGTGTGGCGCGCGAATGAAACGGATGGAAAAGTCATCGATCTGGACTTCGGTCTTCGAATCAACCACGTGCTTCACGACACGTTTCTTCTTCGCGTTCTGGCTGGTGACAGGCCGCTCGATCGATACTTCGACAGGCAGTCCGTTCTCGCCCTTGGACGCTTGCGCCTTGCCCTTTGCTTTCAGCGTGCCTGCCGTCGCGTATACCGGCCAGTGCCAGCGTCTCGCCGCGGCGCCGGCGCCACGAACATGATCCGCGTGCTCATGCGTCACGATCAGCGCGCTCACCGACTCGGGTTCGACATCCACTGCTTTCAGGCGGCGCGCGAGTTCTCTCACCCCGAAGCCTGCATCCACGAGAATGCGCTGGTGGTCGCTCTCCAGGACGATCGCGTTCCCTTCGCTGCCCGAGCCGAGGATGTGCACTCTCATTGCTTTGCCTCGACGGCGCGTTCCCATGCCGCGGTCAGTTGTCGCTTCGCCTTTTCGCTCAGCGCCACATCGCGTCGCTTCATCGCGCGCCCGGCCGTCTGGAGAAAGGCGTCGAGCTCCCACAGATCCGATCCATCCAGTCCCCAGGCAAAGGGTGGGACGTACCGCGGCGTCATCCCGGTGCCGTACACGTTGGCCCCAGTGCCAATCACGGCGCCAGTCGTCAGGCGGGTCCCAATGGCCGTCTTGGCGTGGTCTCCAAGGAACGCACCCAGGAACTGCATGCCCGTGCGTTCCAGGCCACGCGGCGTCCAAAGCGCCACGTCCGAATAGTTGTTCTTCAGGTTGCTGTTGACCGTGCCGGCGCCGAGGTTGACCCAGCGGCCAAGCACAGAATGACCGATGAAGCCGTCGTGTCCCTTGTTGGCGAATCCCGTGAATACCGACATGCTGACTTCGCCATGCACACGGCAATGCTCGCCGATCGAGCTGCCGGCAACGCGCCCACCGCTGACGGACGTGCCTTCGCCGATCAGGCAGGGTCCGACAAGACGCGTGAATGCCTGAATGGTGGCGCCACGCCTGACGAGGACGGGGCCAGCGTTGGCATCGATCACGACCTGGGGTTCAATGGTCGTGCCCTGCTCAATGAAGACCGGATGCGTTCCAAGCACGGTCAACTTCGCCGTCGATTCCACCTCACGGAACTCGGCCAGGTCCGGAATATCGGCACTCAGCAGTTCGGGGAGGAGCCGAACGAGGTCCCAGACCTTGTCGAGCCAGCGCCCTGCGATCTCGGCTGGTTGGTCATGTCCGGCGAAGGACTCGAGCCGGCCTCCATCGCGCACAACGTCGCTCGCTTCGATCGCAGCCCGAACGCGGACGGCGGCCAGTTTGCCCGCGCAACTCCAGGCGGCGGCATCGGTCGACAGTGCGCCAAGCCCCACAGCGCAGCGCGAATTCACCAGGATGCTGCCGGCGGGGATGGATCCCGACAGGAATGAGGCGGCGCCTGGCTCGTCAAAGTCGGTCAGGTGAGGAGCCCCGATGAATCCGCGCGTCGACTCACCGGAAGCCATTTCCCACCGCTGCCTCAGGAGCAGGCCACCGGCGCGCAGCTCGCAGCACGGGCGCGTCAGCGCGAACGGCTGGAAATCGGCAGCGACGGCGTCGTCGACGAAGACAAGCTTCACTCGCGATCCCTCACTCGCTCCGGCAGCGCGGCCAACAGCTCCTTGAGATCCGCCGCGTGCTCCGTCGTCGTCACCAGCGTGAGTCCGGCATGCGTTACGACCACCAGGTCCGAAACGCCATACAGGACGACTTCGTTCCCTTCGGCGTGAACGACGTTTCCCGTCGCTTTCACAGCGTGCACCGGGCCCGAGGTCACGTTGCCGGCGCTGTCGGTTCCGCGCACGCGTCGCAGCGCCGCCCAGGTCCCGACGTCATCCCAGCCAAAGTCGCCTGGAATGACCGCTACGCGATCGCTCCGTTCGAGCACGCCCACATCCACCGCGATGGGCTTTGCCACGGCGCCGAAGAAGCCGGCGAGGTCGCCTCGATGGGCGTCCAGCGCGGGCGCCACCTCCCGACAGTGCTTTCGCACTTCGCTCAGGAAGTCGCCGACACGCCAGACGAAGATCCCAGAGTTCCACAGGCAGCCCTCGCGAACCATGACTTCCGCGCGCTCGGGGCCTGGTTTTTCGACAAACTGCGCCACGCGCCGGGCGCCTGACGAATCGGGAATGGCGTCGCCTGGCCGGATGTAGCCGTAACCCGGATCCGGGCGCGAGGGCACCACGCCGACCGTCACCAGCATGTGCGTCGTGGCGGCGACGACGGCGGCACGAGTGAGCGCGGCACGAAAGCCTTTCGGGTCAGCGACCGCCCAGTCGGCGTGGATGCTCATCATGATCGCCGCGCTGCCGCTCTGGCGCTCGATCAGCGCCGCCGCCCACGTCAGCGCCGCCGCCGTTCCCGCCGGTCGAGGCTCGGCGACTATGTGCCCGGGCGCGATCTCGGGTGCGAGCGCCCGGATCGGTTCGACGAGCGAAGCGTTGGTGAGGATCAGCGTCCGCGAGGGGTCGCACAGCGGAGCCATGCGATCGATGGAGTCCCTCAGCAGGGGCCTGTCACTCGCCAGTGGCAACAACTGCTTGGGCCGGTGCGACGTACTGACCGGCCAGAAACGCGAGCCCACGCCACCCGCAAGTACGACGCACCAGACGATGGCGGTGCCCGCTGCCCGCTGCCCGCCGCCCGCAGACTCAGTCACGCGGATCCGGTTCCACGCTTACCCCGGCCAACTCCGCCGTCCGGTGGAGCAGGCGTTTTGGCGAGAACGGTTTCGTCATGAAGTCAGTCGCGCCTAACGTCATTGCCCGCTCGCGCTGCATCTCGTGCCCGGCGGCGGTGAGGATCACGCAAGGCAGTTCCTTCGTCCGGTCGTTCGCTCGCATCCGCGCCAGCACTTCCAGTCCCGACACGTGCGGCATCATCAGGTCGAGCCAGACCATCTTGAGGTCACCCTCGCGATCGAGCGCCTCGAGCGCCTGGATCCCGTCGAAGGCCAGCGTGACACGGAACGGACCCTGTTCGAGCTTCATCTGGATGATGCGCCCGACGTGCGGTTCGTCGTCAACCACAAGAACGTGCGCGCGGTCTGTCATCGCGGGGGCAGTCACACCAGGGAGGCGATGTTGGCGCGGTGACGCCGGAGATCGTACAGGAGCGCGCCGAGGTGCGCACTCGCGTGGACGATGAGGAGGAGAATCGCTTCCGGTGAAACGGCGGAGATGATGGCGTGACCACGCTCGTACTCGATCACCGTGGTAACCAGCGACCCGCGTCCGGCGGCCTGCCCAATGCCTTCAGCGGCCGAGACAACGGCAGGCGTCAACGCGGCCAGGTGTTCGCCGTCGAGGTCGTCGTTGGTCCGCGTGTCAATCGGGAGGCCATCCCGCCCCAGAATCACTACGGCCTCGACACCTTCGCGCTGCGCGAGCGCCCGAACGAGGTCGTGAATAGTGGGCAATGGCAGCTCCGCCGATGTTCGTGCGAAGCCTAATTGGGGACAGGATGAAGTCAAGCGAGCAATCGCTTGAAGTATCACAGGTTAGGAGGTTACTGTTCGCCGTGATCCTCAGCTCACTTTCCGGTCTTCTGCACCGCTCCGGCAGCCGCCGGATCCTGGTCATTCTGGGCGCCACGGCTGCCATCGGCGCCGCCGCGTGCGACGACCCGTTTGCCCCGCGTGCCACGACCTCGGTCCGAACCGACAGCTTCATTGTGTTCTCGGTTTCCCAGACGCCGGTGAACGTCCCGGCGGCGTTCAACATCATCTTCTTCACGCCGCTCCGGCTCGAGCCGACCTACGGTTTCGATCTGGCTTTCGACATCGACGATGCCGGCAAGGCGGTGCTGATTCCGGTCAGACTCGTTGGCGGCGCGGTGACCGCGGGTCGGCGCGTGGGATTGCAGCGAATTGCCGGGGCGTACGATGAGGTGACGCGAGCGCCCACCTCGGGCTACCAGTATGATTCGACCCTGACGCTCGACGTGGGTGAGGCCTCGCTCGTGGAGCTGCAGACGGATGTCTGCCAGTTTCAGACGTCGCAGCTGGTCTACGCCAAACTCCAGATCAAGTCCGTCGACCCCGTGTCGCGCACGATTGTCTTCCGGATCACCTACGATCCGAACTGCGGCTTCAGGTCCTTCCTGCCGGGCGTACCAACGAACTGAATGCAGATTGCTGATCGCTGATCGCTGATCGCTGATCGCTCGTCCCTCGTCTCTCGTTCCCTGCCCATGCATGATGCCCGCATCTTCCGCGAACAGGTCGAGCTGTTGCGGGACGCCATGCGCCGGCGGCGGAAGCTCGACGACCTGGCGCCGGTGCTGGACCGTGGCGTCGCGCTCGAATTGGAGCGCCGCGCTGTCATCCAGGCGGTCGAGGAACGGAAGGCCGCTCGTAACACCAGCTCGCAGGAAGTCGCACGGCGAAAAAAGGCCGGCGAGGCCGCCGACGATCTGATCGCGTCAGGCCGCGAGCTTGGTGAGGAGATTCAGCGACTCGAAAACGAACTTGCCAGGGCCGAGGCCGAACTGCGGGACATCCTGCTCGGTGTCCCGAACATCACGCTTCCCGATGTCCCCGAAGGCGGCGAGGAAGCGAACAGGATCGTTCGTTCGTGGGGCACACCGCGACCCGCTGACGGTGTGCGGCCACACTGGGAGATCGGTGAGGAACGCGGCATCATCGACCTCGCGCGGGGGGCCAAGATCAGCGGTTCCGGATTCATCGTGTTTCGCGGACTGGGAGCCCGCCTGACGAGGGCCCTCATGAACTTCTTCATCGACGTGCACGTTCGCGAGCACGGCTACGAGGAAGTCTGGGTGCCCATCGTGGTGAATCGGGCGTCGATGACGGGCACCACCCAGCTGCCGAAGTTCGAGGACGACATGTACGCGCTGCGCGATGAGGACCTTTTCCTGGTGCCTACCGCGGAAGTCCCCGTCACCAACCTGTATCGCGACGAGATTCTCGAGAGCGCAACGTTGCCGCGCGGGTTCGTCGCGTACACCCCATGCTTCCGGCGCGAGGCCGGTGCGGCGGGGAAGGACACCCGGGGCCTGCTCAGGGTGCACGAGTTCGACAAGGTCGAGATGGTCCGCTATTGCACGCCCGAGCAGGGCGACGAAGAGCATGAGCGCCTGACGAGGCACGCCGAATCGTTGCTGGAGCGCCTTGGCCTCCCCTACCGCCGCGTCCTCCTCGCCGCCGGCGATACCGGATTCGGCGCGGCGCGGTGCTATGACCTCGAGGTCTGGGCGCCGGGCGTCGGCAAGTGGCTCGAGGTCTCGTCGTGCAGCACGTTCGTCGACTTCCAGGCCCGGCGCGCCAACATTCGCTATCGCCCGTCGCCGGGCGACAAGCCACGATTCGTTTACACCCTGAACGGCTCCGGCCTGGCCTTTCCGCGCGTCATCGCGGCGATACTGGAGCACTACCAGCAGCCCGATGGCTCCGTCACGGTCCCCGACGTGTTGCGGCCGTACCTGGGAACAGACGTTTTGTGACTTGCTCGTCGCTGATCGCTCGTCGCTCTTCGCTGCCCTAGACATGCGTCGCGGCGTCATCGTCATCGTGATGGTGCTCGTCGCGCTGCTGCTCGGATCCTACGTCCTCTTTACGCAGCGCGTCGTGGTGGAGCTCCGCCGCGAGGCGCAACGCACCAGCGAGATGTTCGCCGAGGTGCTGGCGGCACAGGACCCTAACGTCGATCCTGCATCCGCCCTCCTGGAGCTCGCCAACGACATCCGCGAGTCCGGCGTGCCGATGATCGTCACCGACGCGAACGGGAATCCAACCGCCACCGCGAATCTTCCGTTCGACGAAAACGATCCCCGCGCGCGCGAATGGATCCCGCGGCTCGACGCCCAGAACGCGCCGATCTTCGCGCGAGGGCTTGGCACCAATCAGGTGATTCACTTCGGGCACACGCGCCTGGTGCGTGGACTCCAGGTCATTCCCATGGCCCAGGTGGGGATTCTCGCCCTGCTGCTGCTGGCCGGCGGTTACGCGGTGCAGACGCGGGCTCGCGCCGATCGCGAACGGGTCTGGGCCGGCATGGCCAGGGAGTCGGCGCATCAACTTGGCACGCCCATCTCCAGCCTTTCCGGATGGATCGAGCTGCTCGGCGATCGCGAAGGCGACGAGCTTGGCCAGCGCGCCGTCGGGCACATGGCCGGAGACATCGAGCGCCTCGAGCGCGTGGCGCACCGCTTCGAGCGGATCGGGCGGCCGCCGCAGCAGGAGCAGGTCAACGCCGCCGAGATTCTCGAACGGGTGACGAACTATTTCGGCGCTCGCGTGCCGACGCTGGCGCATGCGGTTGCCCTCGAGGTTCGCACGTCCGGCGACTTGCCGCTCAAGGGCGATCCGGTGCTGATCGAGTGGGCGCTTGAAGCGGTCGTGAAGAACGCGGTCGACGCGCTCGCCGGGCGCGGGGGACGCATTGTCATCGAGGGGGCGCGGCTTCCCGAAGGCGACATTCGCATCCGCGTGACGGACGACGGGCCGGGCGTCCCTCGCGAATTGCGACGTCGAGTCTTCGAGCCTGGTTTCACGACCAAGGAGCGCGGCTGGGGAATCGGCCTCGCGCTGGCGCAACGCATCGTGGCCGAGTGGCATCGAGGGTCCCTGACGCTGGTTCCGTCCGAACGCGGGGCCCGGTTCGAGTTTATTTTCCCTGCATGACTTCTGTAGATGTACGCGGTGACCTGCTGTCGGGGCTGAACCCTGCGCAGCGGGAGGCAGTGGAGCACGGTTCGGGACCGCTGCTCGTCCTGGCCGGTGCGGGTTCGGGGAAGACCCGCGTGCTCACCCGGCGCGTGGCGCGATTGATCGAGCAGGAGGGCGTTCCGCCGCATCAGGTGCTCGCAGTGACGTTCACCAACAAGGCGGCGGGCGAAATGCGCTCGCGCATCGCCGATCTGCTGGGTTCGGAGCCGGCGGGGATGTGGTCGGGAACCTTCCATGCCATCGGCGCGCGGCTGCTGCGCATCCACGCTGCCCTCGCCGGTCGCACGCAGAGCTTCACGATCTACGACGAGGACGACACGCTCGCCGCCGTGAAGCATGTCATGGAGCGACTCCGGATATCGCCCAAGGAAAGGCCTCCACAGGCAATCGTCGCTGCCATTTCAGATGCGAAGAATGCTCTCGTGTCCTCGGCTGAGTATGAACAGTTGGCGATGGACCCGTTCTCCAAGGCGGCCGCTCAGGTGTATCGCGAGCTCGACGTCGCGCTGCGCCAGGCGAACGCCGTCACGTTCGACGACCTGCTCGTGCTGCCGGTGCATCTGCTCGAACAGAATCCCGACGTGCTGGAACGGTACCGCAAGCGCTTTCGCTACATCCTTGTCGACGAGTATCAGGACACGAATCGCGCGCAGTATCGCTTCGTGTCGCTGCTGGGGAGCGGTCACGGGAACGTCACCGTGGTGGGCGACGACGATCAGTCCATCTACGGCTGGCGTGGCGCCGACATCCGGAACATCCTCGACTTCGAGCATGACTTTCAGGGCGCGCGCATCGTGAGGCTGGAGGAGAACTACCGTTCCACCCCGCAGATCCTCGCCGTGGCCAACGCGGCGATCTCAGCGAACACGTCGCGCAAGGGCAAGACGCTGCGAACCACGCGGCCCGCGGGCGACACCGTGCAGGTCGTGGCGGCGCTCGACGAGCGCGACGAAGCCGAGTTCGTGGTGGAGGAGATCGGCGAGCGTCGTTATGCAGCCCGGGGGCGGCCGTTGCGGGATTTCGCCATACTCTACCGGACGAACTCGCAGAGCCGGGCCATTGAAGAGGCGCTCCGCCGGCACGCCATTCAGTACCGGCTGGTGGGAGCGATTCGCTTTTACGACCGTCGCGAGGTCAAGGACCTGCTCGCCTGGCTGCGTATCGTCGCCAATCCCGCCGACGACGAGGCATTCCGACGCGCTGTCTCGGCTCCCCGCCGCGGCGTGGGCGACACCACGCTGGAAGCGCTGGCGTCCTTTGCCACGACCGCCGGCATTCCGATGCTGGCCGCGGCCACGCACGCCAGGTTCACCGCCTCGCTCCGTCCGTCCACCCGCGACGCACTGGCGACCTTCTCGGCACTCGTCCAGCGCATGCACGAGAAGGCGAAAGAGGCGCCCGTGAACGAGTTGCTGCGCGACCTGGTCCTCGCGATCGACTACGAGCAGCACCTGCGCGCCGAAGGTCCCGGGGCCGTGGAGCGACTGGACAATGTGCGCGAGCTCATCGCTGGCGCGGTGGAAACGGTGCAGGATGAGGCCGGGGAGATCGGGCTCACACCGCTCGATCACTTCCTGCAACGTGCCACGCTGGTGACCAGCGCCGATGCGCTCGATCCCAGCGCGGACGCGGTCACGCTCATGACGTTGCATAACGCCAAGGGGCTGGAATTCCCGGTCGTGTTCCTGACCGGCCTCGAGGAAGGACTGTTTCCACTCTCGCGCTCGCGGGAGGACGCCGAATCGCTGGAGGAGGAGCGCCGGTTGTTCTACGTCGGTGTGACGCGCGCCCAGGACCTGCTGCTCATCTCGCATGCACGCAGCCGCCGCCGAAACGGCGAGACGATGCCCTCGATGCGATCGAGCTTTCTGGCCGAGATCCCGGCGTCGCTGGTGCGGGATCGCGCGACGATCAGGCTGCGTGGCAGCGCGCAGCAGTGGGATCGCCCCACGCCTGCTGAACGCAGGCCAGGTGTGGCGGTGGGATGGTCGAAACCGTCGCCATTCCTGCATCGCGATGAGGATGTTTCGCAGGACGCGCCGCGGTTTGTGAAGGGTGAGCGGGTGAAGCATTCGCGCTTTGGCAGTGGCACGATCTACGAATTGACCGGGGTGGGGAAGGAGACCAAGGTGACGGTCGACTTCGACGATGAGGCGATCGGCCGAAAGCGGCTGGTCGTGGCGTTCGCGGGGCTGGAGCGGGGGAACGAGTAGTGGCCGTTACCCGCGAGGACGTTTTGCATGTCGCTTCATTGGCGCGCATCGGCGTGAGCGCGGAACGGCTGCCCTCTCTTGTCTCCGAGTTGAACGAGATACTGGGGCATATGGAGGTCCTGAGTCGCGTTGAAACTGGACGTGAGATGGGAGATGGGAGAATCGAGAAAACCGCAACGGCGATGAGGTCTGATGCCGATGGCGCTTCCATCCCCCTTGCTGTCCCCCGCGAAGACTTCGCGCCCCAGATGCGCGATGGGTTCTTCCTCGTTCCCCGCTTGGCGACTCATGAGGGTGAAGGGGAACGCTCTCCGTGAGTGGAACTGCCTGGGAGCTCGCCGATGCGATCCGGAAGGGTGAGCGATCCGCACTCTCAGTCGTTGATGAAGCCTTTGCTCAATCCGACAAGGTTGGAGCGGGCAGAGATGGTCTCAATATCACGCTGGATGAAGACCGTGAAGCCACACGCGCCGAGGCTGAAGTCGCTGATCAGGTTCGATCGGATGGCAGTTTTTCTCACGTCTCCCATCTCCCATCTCCCTTCCGGTTGGCAGGAGTCCCCGTTGCGGTGAAGGACAACATCGCAACTCTGGGCCTGCAAACAACGTGCGGATCGCGCGTCCTCAGAGGCTACGTGAGTCCTTACGAGGCAACAGCGGTCAGGAAGCTGCGTGAGGCCGGTGCCCTTCTTATCTCGAAAACGAACTGCGACGAGTTTGCCATGGGTTCGTCCACCGAGAACTCGGCGTATGGCCCCACCAAAAACCCGCTCGCTCCTGATCGTGTCCCCGGCGGTTCCAGTGGCGGTTCCGCGGCCGCCGTCGCCGCCGGCATCGTCCGCATCGCACTCGGCTCCGAAACTGGTGGGTCGGTACGGCAGCCCGCTGCGTTCTGCGGCGTCGTCGGCGTGAAACCCACCTACGGCCGCGTGAGCCGGTTCGGTCTCGTCGCCTTTGCGTCCTCGCTGGATCACATCGGGGTCTTCGGTCGCAGTGTCGATGACGCCGCACTGGGTCTTGGTGTCATCGCCGGGCACGACCCGAACGACGCAACCAGCGTCGACCTGCCAGTGCCGGACTATCGTGCCGCCGCGCAGGAAAGTCTGCGGGGGCTCGTGATCGGCCGGCCCCGCGAATACTTCAGCGACGCGCTCGATCCGCGGATCCGCGCCCGATGCGACGAAGCCGCCGAGAGCTTGAAAGCGGCGGGGGCGGAGATACGCGACGTCTCGCTCCCGCACACCAGCCTCGCCATCCCCGTCTACTACATCGTGGCTCCGGCAGAGGCGTCATCGAACCTGGCCAGGTTCGACGGCGTGCGCTACGGCCTGCGCCTGACCGGCGACGGGCTGCGCGGCATGTACGAGGCCACCCGCTCCGGCGGCTTCGGGCCCGAGGTGACGCGCCGTATCCTCCTCGGCACCTACGTTCTCTCGGCGGGCTACTACGAGGCCTACTATAGAAAGGCGATGGCGATCCGCGCCCTGATCCGGCGGGATTTCGAGAGGGCCTTTGCCGATGGAATCCATGTGCTCCTCACGCCGACCGCGCCGACGACCGCCTTTCCGTTAGGCGCCATCAGCGATCCTTACGAGATGTACCTCTCCGACATCTTCACCGCGACGGCCAATCTCGCCGGAATCCCGGGGATGTCAGTGCCCGCTGGTGAAGTGGACGGTCTCCCCGTGGGAGTGCAGCTCCTGGCGAATCACTTCGATGAGTATCGGATGTTCGTGGCCGCGTACGCTTTGGAGCGCTCGATCGCCGAGGCTGACGCGTGAATTCCACAGGACGGTGGGAGATGGTCGTGGGGCTGGAGGTGCACGTCCAGCTGCTTACCCGCACGAAGCTCTTTTGCAACTGCTCAACCGAGTTCGGCGCGCCACCCAATGCGAACACCTGTCCGGTCTGCCTGGCGCTTCCCGGCGCGCTTCCGGTGCTCAACGAGGCGGCCGTGCGTCTCGCGGTGCGCGCGGCTCACGCGTTGGGCTGCGAAGTGCACGGTGAGTCGATCTTTGCGCGCAAGAACTACTTCTATCCCGACCTGCCCAAGGGTTACCAGATCTCACAGTTCGACCACCCGTTGGCGACGAATGGTCATTTGTTGCTCGAGGGTCAGGCGAACGATCACCGGATACGGATCCATCGCCTGCACATGGAGGAGGACGCGGGGAAGTCCATCCACGATCGTTATCCCGGCGCGACCGCCATTGACCTCAATCGCAGTGGCACACCGCTCATCGAAATCGTGAGCGAGCCGGATCTCCGTTCGGCGGCGGATGCCGGCGTGTACCTGAAGCGGCTGAAGCAGATCCTGGAGTACCTCGAGGTCAGCGATGCGAACATGGAGGAGGGAAGTCTCAGGGTCGACGCCAACATCAGCGCGCGTGAACGCGGGACGAGCCCTCTGGGTACGAAGACAGAAATCAAGAACATGAACTCGTTCCATGGCGTGGAGCGCGCGCTGGAGGCGGAGTTTGCCCGGCAGGTCGAGCTGCTGGAAAGCGGTGGACGCGTGATCCAGCAGACCATGCTCTGGGATGCGGGTCGAGGCGAGGTGCGGCCGGCGCGGAGCAAGGAGGAAAGCCACGACTACCGGTACTTCCCCGAGCCTGACCTCCCGCCGCTCCGCCTGACGAGTGAGTGGCTGGAGTCCGCGAGGTCGGAGCTCCCTGAATTGCCCGCGGCGCGTCGAGCGCGATTCATGGACTCGTTCAAGCTGCCTGCCTACGACGCCGAGGTGCTGACCGCGACGCGGGCGCTGGCGGACTACTATGAATCGGTTGTTCTTGCCCTCGGCGAGTCGAAAGTCGCGGCCAACTGGGTGATGGGCGAGGTCCTGGCTCGGCTCAAGGATTCAGGGACCAGGATTCAGGACTTTGTTGTCATGCCTGCCCAGCTGGCTGCGCTTCTCGAGATGGTGCGTGACGGAGCCGTCAGCAACAGCGCCGCGAAGGCAATCTTCGCGCAGATGGCGAAAAGCGGCGAGGATCCCGCGGCGATTGCGGATCGCGAGGGGCTGCGCCAGGTGGACGACGATGCGCAGTTGGTGGCGTGGATCGACGAGGTCCTGGTTGCGCACCCGGACGAAGCGCGCCGGTTCCTCGCCGGAGAGAAGAAGCTGCTCGGAGTGTTGGTGGGCGAGGTGATGAAGGCATCCGGCGGGAAGGCGGATCCGAGGAAGGTGAATCAGCTCTTGGCCAAACGGGCCGGGTCCTGAGTTCCTGAAAGGGGACGGATTTGGCAAAGCGGTGCGTCTCGAGCCCAGGAAAGTGCTCTCGCCTCCAGAGCGAGGGGCTGGCACGGTAGACCTTGGACATCCATCCTGAAGTTCCTCCAGGTCGCTCCGGAATCCGTTCAGGGGAGGTCGCCCATGGCTGATGCCTTTCAGGTGAGCGGCAAGAACAAGCAGGCGCTCTTCACGCTCAAGGTGCATCGTGGCGATGGCATGAGCCTTCTCGCCATGAACTGGAAGAAGGGAAAGCCGCCGAAGGACTTCGTTGGCTTCGCCATCGAGTACAAGGAACCTGGCGGCGACAAGTTCTTCGCGCTGAAGAACCGACTGGCGTTTCCCGGAACTGAGGGAAGTGTCAACGCTAACCGCCTCTCCACCCGGCTTTCGCCGATTCAGAAGTTCCGGTGGGTGCACTTTCCGAGGAACGCCGAGCTCCCGGGCGCGTTTACCTACCAAGTGACGCCGGTCTTCATGAACGGGGCCGACGAGCTGAGTTACGGTGAGCAACAGGAAGTCGCGATTGAGCTCCGCCGGGAGACGTACCCCGGCAAGCTGAACGTCACGTTCACGCGCGGCTTCGTGTCCTCGCAGGCGTTCGTGGACCGCTATGGTGCGGATGCGATCCCGACTCTGTTGCCCGCGAAGGCCGATCTCGGGCTGAGCTTCGTTCCCACGCATGCCAAGGCCGACGAAGCGCTCGCCTGGATGGGCTTCGAGGCCCGGAGCGCCATTCTCGAGGTGCTGGAAGAGGCCATCGCCGACAAGACCGCGGAAGTGCGCGCGGTGCTGTACGACCTGAACGAGCCGGGCATCGTGTCGCGGCTCGAGAAGCTCGGGAAGCGGCTGAAGGTCATCATCGACGATGATGGAGCCCATGGGAAACCGAAGTCCGGCGAGTCGCTCGCCGCGAAACGACTGAAGGCGTCCGCCGGTGATGATCACGTCAAGCGTCAGCACCTCGGCAAGCTGCAGCACAACAAGACCGTCGTCGCCGACGGCAAGGACGTGCAGGCGGCAGTCTGCGGCTCGACCAACCACTCCTGGCGGGGCTTCTTCGTCCAGAACAACAACGCGATCGTTGTGCGCGGCAAGAAGCCGGTGAAGATCTTCATGACGGCCTTCGAGGACTACTGGGCCAACGATGGCGTCGCCGGCTTCGGCAGAACCGGATCGGCCGTGTGGAACGACCTTGGCGTTCCCGGCATCGATGCACAGATCGGCTTCTCGCCGAGGTTGAAGAAGAACGCCGTGCTCCAGAGTATCGCCAAGGACATGGGTGGCGCCGAATCGAGCCTGTTTTTTTCGCTCGCATTCCTCTATCAGACACCAGGCGCGATCCGAAACGCCATCAAGAAGGTCAAGAAGGACAAGACGGTCTTCTCATACGGCATCTCCGATCATGCGGTGAAGGATCTCAACGGCAGGACCGCGTCCGGCGTCGCGCTCCAGAAGCCGGATGGGAAGGTCACCGTGGTACAGCCGGCGGCGCTGACGAAGAACGTGCCGCAGCCGTTCAAGTCCGAACCGACTGGCGGTGGAGGCACCAGAATGCACCACAAGTTCATCGTCATCGACTTCGACAAGCCGACGGCGCGGGTGTACATGGGGTCCTACAATTTCTCTCTGGCGGCGGACACCTCGAACGGAGAGAACCTGCTGCTCATCCGGGACCGGAGAATCGCGGTGTCGTACATGATCGAAGCGCTCCGGTTATTCGACCACTACCACTTCCGCGTGGCCCAGATGGAGGCGAAGAAGAAAAAAGAGAAGCTCCAACTCGACAAACCGCCGCGGAAAGCCGGCGAGAGGCCCTGGTGGAATGAGGACTACACCAATGCCAGGAAGATCCTCGATCGGGAGTTGTTCGCATGAGCGGCTCGCGGAACCGACCGCCTGACGTAACGAAAACGGTGGTGCCGCGGATCGAGGTACGTCCTCGATCAGAAGATCAATCGAATGAGGTCCACGACCACGTCACGGGCGTCGACCAGCAGCACCACGTCGCCGGCGATGAGCCAGCGGGTCCCGGTCCGTGCGGGCAGTAGAACCAGCAGACCGTCAGGCACGCGGGTCTTGGCGATGCCCGGTGGCAGGGGCTTCCCCCGCGCAAGATTCTTCGCGATGCCCGGCGGCAGCGACTTCCCTTTTCTCGATGGCACCGAGTAGTAGTCGCGAATGATGCGAATCTCGACCTCGGTGCCTGGCCCCCTGACCCTCGCACTCGAGGCCTGGGCAGCAGGCTTGCCTTTGCCCTTGGGGTTTCCGGACTGCGCGCTCGCGTGACCAGCAAGCAAGCCGAGCAGGGCCAGCGCCAGACCGAGTGGACGAGCTTTCATAGTGCCTCCGAACAGTGTACCTCTGGAAAACACGATCGGGTCCGACCGCCGGTCAAAAAGGTGCCATGAATCACGGGTGACGCGTGAGGCGGTGCGCGCTCGGATGCGCGACCGTAGGAGTTCCCGATCGCGCGGGTTTCTGGGAATCGCTTGGCTACCATCATTACGGCGACCCGTGGCGTGAGCAACGATACACCGGCGATCCGTGACGGCATCGGTCGCCCGGCCGGCTGCACTTGTACGCTCACGAGATGGATGCCGTGCTGCGATGTCCGGGTTGTGATGCCGTGGTCCTGCGGATGACGCGCACGCCAACCGACTTCTGGCTCGACGCGAGCGGTGCCCGATCGATCGCGATTCCGAAAGGGGCAGTCGCGTAGTTTATTTCGTAACAGGTGAGGCCCAAACGGGAGGCTGCCATGGCCAGAGTATCGGTTCGTTATTGCGCGTTCTGAGTCTCGGGAATACATGCCGTCCGTGTGGCGGCGCGCCTCCGCCGTGAGCTGGGGATCGAGGTGGATACGATCCCGGGACGCTATGGCGAGTACAAGGTTCTCGTGGACGGCGAGACGGTTGTCGACGGGGGACCGCAGGTCATCATCGGGTTGATGCCGTCGGCGCGGAAGATCGTGGAAAAAGTGCGGCTGCAGCTCGCGTCCTGACGAGCCCAAGGGCCCGTCTGTGATCGAGTTTCTACTTTGCCTTGAGCCGGAGAGCGACGCAGCACATTCCGGGCTTGGCATCAAGCACCGGCTTGAGCCCGGGAAGGTCGAGTCCTTCGACGACTCCTTCCATCAGCGCGAGGTTCATTCCGCAGACCAGTTCCTTGTGCTCGCTCACCAAGGCGTGGAACGGGCAGTTGTGCATGCGGATCTCGTTGGTCGTGCGCTCAGGCTCGTAACCGTTCGCGGCGAGCGCGTCCATCGTGCCCTCAATGAGTCGCTTCTTGCCGGGCCGTGAACCAGCTCGCGCCTTCGAGGCCGAACCGATCCGCTCGCCGATCATCCGCGCGGTCTTCCGAAGCGCGCCCTGCGTTTGCGGCGCCTTGCTCGCATCGACCGCTTCGACGAGAATGCGCGCCGCCAGTTCATAGCTCCGCTGCGGCAGGCTGACCTCGAGCTGCCGGCTGGAGCGACGGTACAGCTTGGCCGGACGCCCCGCGCCGGGTCCCGCTCGCCCCGAAAGACGACGGAAGCTGGTTTCGAGCAGCCCCTCGCTGGCCAATCGGTCAAGGTGAAATCCGGCCAGGGCGCGGGAAATCCCCACGGCCTTGGCGGCCTCCTCGCGGCTGACTTCGCGCTGCCGCTCCACCACAAAGAAGTACAGCGACCGGCGTACCGGCTCGTCCAGCGCAGCCAGTCCCGTGATCTGCTGCTCCAGCTTCCCGTGTTCCATGGCGCTCAATCTAAAACAGCCGAATGCTGTTTTAAAGCTTTACAGACCAGAGCGACGGATACTATAATAGCCAGCACATATTTTAGAACACCCCTCCACAAGGACGAACCGCCATGTCGGGCTTCCTCACCGCACTTGCCGTCCACGCCACGGCCCAGGCCAGGGCCCGATGAGCGTCGCTCCTCTGCGGTCGCGCGCGACCTCCGGGCCGCATTTCAGCCCGGATGTCCGCCCGATCCACGACCACGCTGATGGAACAAACGCCGACGATATCGATCTTGCCCGCGTCGCAGCCGCATACCGCGCCTTTCTGGAGTCGTTGGGTCTCGATCTCGCCGATCAAGATCTCGCTGGCACTGACTACCGCGTGGCACGTGCCTACCGGGAGTTGCTCGGCGGACTTCGGACTTCGGCCGAGCCGAGGCTCAGTACATTTCCGAACACCGAGGGATACGCCGGGATTGTCTCCGTGACCGGGATTCCGTTCTACTCCCTCTGCGCGCATCACTTCCTGCCGTTCTTCGGCACGGCGCATGTCGGATATGTGCCGAGCGACCGTCTCGTGGGACTCTCCAAGCTGGCTCGTGTCGTCGACTACCATGCTCGCCGGCCACAACTTCAGGAGCGACTGACCGAGCGGGTCGCGGCGATGCTCGACGAGCGGATCGCGCCGGGCGGTGTGATCGTCGTGGTCGAGGCGCGGCACCTCTGCATGGAGATGCGCGGCGTGTCGAAGTCCGCGGCCACCACCACGACAATCGCTGTTCGCGGCACATTGAAAGACGAACGGCTGCAGCAGCAATTTCTCATGCGGCTGCGCGGCGTTCGCGCGGAATCACCAGCCCCGGGAACCTGACCCATGCGGCACTACCCCTACCTGATCATCGGCGGCGGCATGACAGCCGATGCCGCCGTTCGCGGTATCCGCGAGCTGGACACGAAGAGCGCGGTCGGTTTGATCGGCGCTGAGACGGATCCGCCATACGCCAGGCCGCCGCTTACGAAAGCATTATGGAAGGGCGAGCCTTTCGACAGCGTGTGGCGGAAGACCAGCGAGGTCGGCGTGGATCTCCATCTGGGGCGTCGTGCGACGACGCTCAATCCCGGCGGCAAGCGCGTGGTCGACGATCGCGGAACCGAATACACGTTCGACAAGCTGCTCCTGGCAACGGGAGGGACGCCGCGCCGCCTGCCGTTCGGCGGCGATGACGTGATCTACTTCCGAACGCTCACTGATTACCGCCGGCTGCGAGAGCTCGCCCAGGCTGGCAAGAGCTTCGCGGTGATCGGGGGCGGGTTCATCGGGTCGGAAATCGCGGCGGCGCTGACGATGCAGGGCTGCAAGGTCACCATGCTCTTTCCCGAGGCAGGGATCAGCGCTCGTGTCTTTCCAGCCGACCTCGCGCGGTTCGTGCTGGATTACTACCGCGGGAAAGGCGTGGACACGCGACCCGGGGAAAGCGTGACGGGCGTGACGCGAAGCGGGTCGCAGGCTACCGTCGAAACGAAGAGCGGGTTCCGGGTGACCGTGGACGCAGTCGTGGCGGGCCTCGGGATCACACCGAACACCGATCTGGCAACGTTCGCTGGACTCGAGGTCGAGGATGGCGTCGCCGTGGACGAACAGCTTCGGACGACCCATCCCGACGTGTTCGCGGCCGGTGACGTCACGCGTTTCAACGCTCCCTCGCTAGGCACGCGAATCCGCGTCGAGCACGAGGACAACGCGCTCAGCATGGGGCGCGCGGCCGGACGCGCGATGGCGGGCGACGATTCACCATACGCGCACCAGCCGTTCTTCTACTCGGACCTGTTCCAGCTGGGCTACGAAGCGGTCGGCGAACTGGACCCGCGCAGCGAAACGGTCGCCGATTGGAAGGAGCCGTTCCGCGAGGGCGTGGTCTACTATCTGCGGGATGGGCAAGTGCGGGGCGTACTGCTGTGGAATGTCTGGAACCAGGTGGATGCCGCGCGGGGGCTGATTGCCCATGGCGGCTCCGTTCGTGCCGCCGATCTGAAGGGTCGTCTGGGGACCGGCTGACGCGAGATCGCGCACTTCCCCCTATCGTTCGCGGACGCACCTCTCCCTGCGCGCGTCGTAGACACCACGACGCGACCAATTCGCCGATGGAAGATGAGCCAAGGGCGAAGACGCGCGCCGGTACCGTCCGTTGCGGAGGTCCAGCAATGTGGTTATTGTGACCACATGCCCAAAGCACGCATGGTTGGATCCAGAGAGCTGAAAACACGGCTCGGACACTATCTGAGTCGGGTCCGTCGGGGCGAGACGATCCTGGTGACCGATCGACACGAACCCGTGGCCGAGCTCCGACCGATTGCTGCTGCCGGCAATGAACGAGCCCGGGCGCTCCAACGGCTCGCCGCTACGGGCGCGGTTACCCTTCCGACAGCGCGGGTCCTGACGAAGTTCACTCCGGTCCGCACGCGGGGGTTGACCGGCTCCAAGGCCATCACCGTCGATCGCGACGAACGCGGGTAGTGCGGTTCTTCGACGCGAGCGCTCTCGTCAAACGCTACCTGCGCGAGCCCGGGAGCACCTCCGTACGGCGTCTGCTCGCCCGAGGCGACGTTGCGGTGAGCCGACTCTCAGAGATTGAGGTCACATCGGCTCTGGCACGCGTCAGTCGGGAAGGCGGTATCACAACCGGGCAGCGCGACCGAGCTGTGAGAGCCTTCATGACCGACATGTCGGCGTGGGCCGTGGTTGAGCTGACCAGCGAGGTGGCGCGAGGGGCGCGAGAGTTGCTGCTACGACACGCGTTGCGATCAGGAGATGCGATTCAGCTTGCGTCGTCTCTTGTCCTGGCCGACAGCCTCGGCGGGATCGAGTCGTTCATCGCCCACGACACGCGTCTCCTCGATGCGGCCAGGGCGGAAAGGCTGCCGGCCTAGCTTTCCAGTCACGCGAGTCATCGCCTCCCTACGCGCGATGCAGGCACGCAAGGTCTGCGCTTTATACCACGGCCGACAAACTGACAGCGCGGCCAGCAGGTAAACAAGCGACGCCGTCCCGTCCATGATCGGCTCGTTGGTCGAGTAGTCGCCGACATCGTCATGGTAGACGATGAACCCGCCGTTGAAGCGCGCGTACTCGTCAGGCTGCACGAGACGAATGCCACGCAGGTTGGCGTAGATCGACCGGTAGACAGGGCCGTCCAGCAGGCCGCCCAGCAACACCAATGGGCCGAATCGCATGGCGTGCACCGAGTGCGGATCGCGCGCCCACGTTCCGTCGTTAGGGTATCCGACGATCATCGATACGCCCCACGGATTCGTCCCGAACAGCCAGTCGATCGCCGCCTGCTACGTCCATGTCACCCGCCGGACCGCCGCCTCGTCGCAGACTCGATCGTGCGTTTCACGGCGGTGAACGATGTCGACCCGAGGAACAACGACACTACGGCTGAAATCTCAGCCGAAGCGGCGTGGATGAGTATGAATGTTCGATCTGAGCGTTATCAAACACTGCGACGCCGAACGCATACTCACGCGCCAGGTTGTCGAACTGGACATCCTTGGTGTCTCCAGTGATCATCTTGCGCCGGATCTCGAGCGTCCAGAGCGACTGGGCCGCGTCGTAATTGCCGCGCGCATCAACGTCGGCACGATATCCAGTCGGGCCGGACGTGATCATGTTCGGGATCATCGCTCCTGCGGGCAGCGAAGCAAGTTCCGCAGCGGTCACCGCCTGCTTTTCATTGTCAAGGATGTAGAACGGAGGCGCCGTCATCGCGGTCCGACCGCGATAGGTTGGTATGCCATTCGTTGCCGGATTGTCACCATAGCCGCCCTTTCCCTCATCGGAACTTCTTCCACCGTTATGCGGATCACCAGTATACGGCTGCCAGTCTTTCACAAACTGATCGTCCAGTTTGAAGTGCTGGTTCATCCGTACGAACTTCCAATGCCAGATATCGGCGATTTCGCCTGGGGCGTTGGTGTACTTCTTCGCCGCGCGATTCTCGTCGGAGTAGAAATAGGTCTTCCCTGGGCCGAACTCCCGCGCGGGATCGTGACAGGTTACCGCACATCCCCCCTGGTCGAATCCGGCAACGGTGGAAACTCCGTAGGTGTTCCACATCAACGCGACCTTGTCCTCGTACATGTATTGCGGTAATTCCGAGTTTCCCGGGGTCGGCCAGGACCAGCCATCGTAGGGCAATGGCTTCGCGGCGCCGACGCGCCACGTGCCGTCACTCTGCTTTATCCAGGGCTGTCGCCGGTCGCTCGCTCCATCATCCTTCCATTGGAGAAGAAAATAGGCGTACTCACCATCGTAGACCGCGCCGATCGTAATCTCGCCGGCATCGGCCCATCCGCCGTTGATGGGAACGGTAATGCGGGCAGCTCCTGTCCAGGAAGGATCAGACGGATTGCCATCAACGAGCGGCGCCGATGATGGTGCGATGCGTCCAGCGAACAGCTGATACGCATAGGGATCCGGCTGCTTCCGGATCCATGCGATCACGCTGCCTTCGTCTTCTGGTGTGAAGGTGACGATGCGACCGCCGCCATGAGGAGTGACGTTAAGCGCCTTCTGAATGAGCAGGCTCCGGGAAGGTTCGCTCGGATTGATGAACCCGGATGCGATGAGTGCAGCCGAATCCATGGTCACCTGGAACGTGTTGTTCAAGTTGGCATGGGCCGAGAGGGGACCGTGGCAGCTGGCGCAGTCGTCTGCGAACACTTGCTGGAACTGTGCGAAAGAGGAAAAGCGGGGGCTCGTACCATCGTCGCTGCAGCCCGAAACAATGACAATCACGGGTATCAGAAGAGCAGCACACATCGCGCGCATGGACAGTCCTCGGTTATTGTCGATAACTCCTCGCGATCGACCTACTATCCGCGGGGAAGCAAGACCGGCTGGTGGAGTGAGAGTCGCGCTTGACGTACCGTCGGGCGTGTGGACCGTGCTCCAGCATGACTCATTGCCCTCACTGGTGAGGGCCGCTGAAGGACGGGTCCAACGCAGTGTCTCGGCAGCGCCGCGCCAACCGCGCCTCGGGAAAACGCTACCGGCGACTGTTGGTGAACGAAGTCCGGAGTTGCCCTACGCGCGCGTAGGAGATGACGGCCTGGATCAGGCTTACCGGAATCCCGTTGAAGGCCGGGGCGGGCACGCGGCCTGGCCGTCGCGTTGCGACAGGACCGAACGCACGTGACCGTTGCCGCAAGGGCAACAAAAAGATCCGGCTGGCGCCGGGGTCTTCATGAGATGTAATCCTAACGGTTCGCCGTGTTGTCCAGGAACGGACGGTTGGTGGCCGTTGTCGAAGTGATCGTGATGTCGCCACGCGCGCCGATCGTGTACACCTTGCCCGCCGCAAACGACACATTGGTCCGACTGATGGCGTTGGTTGTCACGCCGGCATAACGCGCACCGAGGTCATAACTGCCGGCCGGCAGGGCGGCGAACGCGCCACCACTCTTGTACGCCACGGCCCCTCCAAGTGGAACGTCCACCTGCGTTGCGGTGTTCTTCGCGTAGAGGGTCATCGGATTCCCATTGGAAATCGCGTGCACGAAGCGGACGTACGCCTGGGTGTAGTCGATCTCCGCCGGGAACGCATCCTCCACGACAAAACCGTCCACGGTCTTGGCCGTCGTGCTGTAGAACCCACTCTGGTAGAACGAGTAGTTCCTCCCATCCTCGAGCGTCGCCGTGATGTTCGAAATAGCAAGGCCCTTGTCGACCGTAGCGGTGATCTTCCCCGAAAGCGTGTACTGCCCCGGATCGACGGCCGAGTAAAAACCGCCCGATCCGACGCCCCCGTAGGACGTACCGAGGGTCGATTCCGTTCCGGTCGCCGAAGTGACCGCGGTGATCTTCACGTCATTGGCGTAGAACGTCACCGCCGGCGCGCCGACGCCGAAGTTGAAGAACTTGATGCGTGCGCCGGGGACCGGTCCCGTGAGTTGCTGGACCGCGTCCTTGTCACACGATGAGAGCAGGGCTGCACAGAGCAGCGCCGCGAAGGCCCGATAGCTGGTCATGTGCGGGTTACGGTTGAGTGATCCAGAGCGGCTTGGTGTGATAGTCCAGGGCCAGTCCACCGATGGCGTCCAGTCCTGGCCGGTTCCAGACGTATTCCGAATTGAACCTCGGCCGGATGCGCTGGACGACCTGGCCCCCGTTGTCAGGATAGAGATTCGTGGGAGGCGTGAACCCCCGGAACACCTGCGTTCCGCTGATCGGATCGAGGTCCGTGTAGTGATACCGCCGCAGGTCCATCCACACCTCGTTATGTCCCCAGGCCCATTGGGCGATGAACTTCTGGGACATGACGTGTGACAACGTCAGCGCGGCCGGAACGATCGCCGGCGACGCGAGGAAAGCCGTCTTCTCTGCCGCGGTGATCTGCGTGGGCGATTGGTTGTTGTCGCTGTTCCGGGCGTTCACGAAATCGATATGCGCTGAAATGCCGTTCTTGTACGCCGCAAGGGCGGTCGCCTGGTCGCCCATCAGCAGCGCCGCTTCCGCCTTGATGAACTGCAGCTGTGCATACGTCATCAGCGGGATCTTCGCCTTGTCGTCGAAGAGGTATCGGCCCGGCACACCCACGCCGCCGGTGCCGGCGAAGCCGAAGAAGTTGTTCGGCTGCTGAGCGGTGGGGAGTCCGCCGAACCCCACGAGGTTGTTGTCGAGGCCGCGGTACTGCCCGTCGGGTGACGGTGAGAGCATGCGGCTCATTCGCGGATCGACCACGCCGCCGAACTCGGTTCCATTCATCAGGTTGGCGATGAATCGCGTCTGCCGGTAGGACGTGATGTTGTTTCTCGTGCGTCCCCAGAAGTTGGTGTCGTCGTTGTTCGTGTTCGGGTACGTCAGCAGGGCATCGTCCAGGTTACTCGTGAATGAAAGATTCACAGCGGCGATCACATCCGCCGGTTTATACGACGACTTGTTGGTGAAATGGTGGAGCGCCAGGGCCTTCAAACCATAGGCCAGCTTCAGCCACTTCGTCCGATCGCCGTTGTAGATCTTATCGGTCCTGCCGAGGTAACCCTGGTCGACCGCGCCATCGGTCCTCTGGAGATTCTCGATGGCCAGGTCCAGCAGCCGGAGGACTTCCTGGTACGCAAACTCCTGCGTGTCGTAGTTGAAACTGAACTTCGACTGATCGATTGCTTCCTTGACGATGATCTCCCCATGGAGATCGGTGACCACCAGCCAGCCCCACCCCTTGAGGATGTAACCGACACCCAGGAGGTCCCAACGCTCCTCGGCCTCGGCCTTGGTCATCATGTCGACCAGGTTCTGGCCCAGCGACCAGTAGACATCGCGCCACTGCTGCGCACCGTTGTCGCTGGAGGGATCGTATCCCATCCGATCCCACGTGGTCTGCGACGTGGTGACCAGCATCCACTCCTGGGTGTAGCGGCCGACGAAACGGCCGTCGAACTGGGGCGACGTCACCATCCAGTGCAGCATCGGCGACAGGTAGAGATTCGCCGAGACGATCTGAGGCGCGTTAGGGTTCTCGTTGACGTCGAGGAAGTCCTTGCAACTCGTCGGCAGCGCCAGAACGATTGCGAGCGCTGCTCCGCGTATGATCTTCATCGGCTTGTCGTTGAATGGAGTGGAGAGTGCCGAACGGCACGCCGGAATTCCGAATGGTCGGCTCATGGTCAGAACCTCATGCCGATGCCGAAACTGAAGCCGCGGGGCATTGGGAAATTCCCGTAGTCGATACCGGCCGCTCCCGATCCTCCCACCGCGGCGGTGTTCCCGTTCACGATCGGATCCATTCCCGAGTAGTTCGTCCACAGCGCCAGGTCGGTGCCGGTGACGAACCCGGTGGCCTCCCGGGCGCTCATGAAGCTTCCGGGGATCGGGAACCGGAACGTCACGTCCCTGAGCCGGACCCAGTTGATGTCCTTCTCGATGAACAGCTCCTCGCCGACGCCCGTGTAGTAGCTCGTTTGCACCGACGGGATGACGACGATCGTGTTCTTCGTGGGAGTCGCGCTGTTCTCCTTCCCGTCCCGCAGCACGCCATCGATGACACGAGGCTGGTCGCGATCCAGGGTGCGCTCACTGAGTCCCCGGGCGGTGAGCAGCTGCTCGGTGGCGTTGAAGACGTCGCCGCCCTTCCGGATGTCGAACAGGAAGTTCAGTGAGAAGCGCTTGTACCGGAAACTGTTCGACAGGCCCATCAGCCAGTCGGGCTGCCGATCGTATCCGGCGTCGATGAACGCTGTCGAGCGCAGCGGCAGGCCGCTCGTAGGATCGATGAGCAGCGTGCCCTCGTTGTTCCGGAGATAGAACAGGCCGGTCAACGACCGCGTGGACATTCCTGGCGCCGTGCCATTGCGCACGTTGCCGAAGAGCCAGGTATCGGAGACGTAGGATTCAGGCAGCTCGTTCGGCAGTTTCAGGACCCTGCCGCGCGCGCGCTCGAAGTTGGCGAGAACGTCCCAGGAGTACTGGCTCTGAAGTACCGGGGTGGCACGCGCAGTCACCTCAAGGCCGGTGTTTCGCGTGACGGCGCCGTTCAGGTTGAAGAGGATGAAGCCCGTGGCGTAACTGCCGCGGATGTTGTCGACGATCTGGTCCTTCGTCTGCTTTCGGTAGGTCGTCACGTCCAGGCCGAGCCGGTCGTCGAGGAAGCTCAATTCCGTCCCGATCTCGTATGACCGGGCGAACTCCGGTTTCAGGGCGAGGTTCGGGCCGGTGAAGCCGTAGCCGTATCCGCCATACGACGTGAGCTTGTACTCGAGCGAGGGGCGGTAGGCATAGGGCCGGGCATCCTTTCCGACTTCGGCATAAGCGGCCCGGAGTTTGCCGGTCATGAACCGACCGATGGATGGAAACGCGTCGGAAAAGATGAAACTCGTCGAGACGGACGGATAGAAGAACGAGTTGCGCTCCACCGGGATCGTCGACGTCCAGTCATTCCGACCCGTGATGTTCAGGTAGAGGTACTTCCGGTAGTCGAGGGTCGCCTGACCGAAGAGGCTCAACAGGCGGCGCTGCTCGATCGTGGTCCGGTTGAATCGCGTGTTGGTATTGTTGATGGAAATGAAGTTCGGATCCAGAAAGTCCTGGCCCTTCAGCGCATTGTACGTCGACTTGAAGTCGGAAATCTGGTTACCCACCAGGCCACTGAGCGAGAACCCGTTCCAGACCTCGCGCGGATAGACGTTGAACAATGTCTGGGCGTTGATGTTGCGCGTGATGTTGTCCGCCTGGTCGAGGACTCCATTCCAGGTGTATCCGGCGGCGCTTTCAGGATTCCGCAGGATCAGGTTTTCGTTGGTGTACGTGTCGGCGCCGATGTTGGACGTGATATTGCCCCATGGAACCGGCGTAATCGTCAGGCCGACGTTGGGGAAATACCGGTTGTTCGTCGAATTCTGCTTGTTCCGCTCGGTGTTGAAGTAGGGGTTATCCACTTCGGCTGACTGGGACAGGTTGGTGATGCGGCGCCGGTTGCCGGCGGGCGTCTGCCAATCCTTCGCGTTGTCGGTCTGGGGCCACAACAGGAGGCCGACCAGTGGACCAATCCCTCCCTTGTACGGCTGATCGTTGTTCACGTATGCGTAGATGATCGACAGGTCGGCTCTCAGCCACGAATTGATCACCGCCTGCGAGCGTCCCGTCAGGTTGATCCGGCTGAGGTCCGCGCCCGGTACCACACCCTGCTGACGGTCTGCGCCAACGCCCAGGCGGTAATTGACCCGGTTGTCGGGGACGCCCCCGCTGAACGCCAGGTTGTGCTTCTGCGTCAACGCCGTCCTGAAGAATCCGTCGATGTTGTCGTAAAACACCGTTCCGTCCGGATACGGCTCGCCAAAGTAGGAGAACGAAGCGAGCGTGCTGCCCGCCACCGACGTTGGGCCATAGATGCGCTGGAGTTTCGGCCGTGCCCCCGTGCGCTCGATCCTGAAGCTGTTGCTGTAATCGAAGCCGCCGCCCGGCGCCCCGCGCTTGGTGGTGATGACGATGGCCCCGTTGGCGGCATCGATGCCGTATAGCGCGGACGCCTCCGGCCCCTTCAGCACCACCAGGGTCTCGATGTCTTCGGGATTGATGTCGGAGGCCCGGTTGCTGAAGTCAACGCCACGATTGCTGAATGCCGTCAATGACCCGGGGGCATCGGACGCCAGCACTCCGGTATTGAGTGTCTTGTTGTCGAGCGGAAGACCATCGATGATCATCAGCGGCTGATTGCTGCTGCTGATCGAGCTGACGCCCCTGATGGTGATCGAAGATGACGCGCCCGGCACCCCGGAACTGCTGGTGACTTCGACGCCGGCCACGCGCCCCTGCAGCGCGTTGATGAAATTCTCCCGGCCCGTCTGGGCGATGTCGACACCGCGGACGGTCTGTTGCGACGCCCCGAGCGCCCTCCCGACGTTCGTCTGCCCTAACGACGTCACGACCACCGCGTCGAGATTGGTGGCGGCCCGACGCAACGTCACGTTGATGACGGCTGCCTCTCCGATAGTCCGCTCTTCGGGTGTGTGTCCGATGAGCCTGAACTGGAGCACCTGGCCGGCGTTGGCGCGGATGGAATAGGTCCCATCGCTGCTCGTTATGGTCCCTCGGCCAGTTCCCCTGAGGACGACCGATGCACTCTGCAGAGGAATGCCTTGTTCATCGGTCACTCTTCCGGTAATGGTCCGATCCTGTGCGCGCGCCTGCGCGGCAACCAGGAAGGTTCCGATCAACACCATCCATACCTTGTTCTTCATGTTGGGGTGCACCGGGTTGTGGTGGACAAGCACTCAAGCGCGAGCCTCCCGTCGAACGCCATCGAGACGATGCGTTCCACGGGACGGGTCAGATTTCTGTTGTGGCTGAAGACGCGGAGGAGTAGTCCGGCACGAGGGCGCGCTGGCGAGAAGAAGCCGTGAATGCACCGCAAAGGCGCGACGCCTCCGATCCGTTGTGAGGAGGTTTGTGTACGCGAAGCTCTCAACCCGGGACCACTGCGGCATGCGTTTCCGAATACCTGCGGCAGCCGATCATATTTCGGAGTGTTGAAGCTGTCAACGCAATAGGGATTCGGCTGGCAGGTATTAAACTGCCGTCCTCCCTGGGGCACTTCCGGCCGCGGAGTGAGACCGGGAGCGGGCGAATGCCCGGAACCCCGGAGGCGCGGATCGGAGTGGGAGGAGACGACGCGGTGACTTCTGATCATCACATGAAGAAACGACGCGGCGTCTGGAATCGGCGCCGACAATCTGGCCTTGTGCTGCTCCTTGTGATCGCGTTCGCCAGGGAGTCCACCGCACAGAACGATCCCTCCTGGACCGAGCCGTTTCCGCCGTTCCGCATCGCCAACGGACTGTATTACGTCGGCAGCAAGGGACTCGCGAGCTACCTCATCGCCACTTCCGAAGGGCACGTCCTCATCAACAGCGACCTCGAGGCCAACGTTCCCATGATCCGGGAGAGCGTCGAGAAGCTGGGATTCCGGTTCGCCGACATCAGGATCCTCCTGATCAGTCACGCCCACTGGGACCATGATGCCGGGAGCGCGATGATCAAACAGCTCACCGGCGCCCGGTACATGGTGATGGATGGCGATGTGTCCGTGGTCGAAACGGGCGGCCGGAGCGACTTTCAGTACGGCGGCGACTCAACGCTGCACTATCCGTCCGCCAAGGTCGATCGCGTCCTGCGCGATGGCGACGACGTGAAGCTCGGCGACGCTGTCCTCGTCGCGCGCCTGACGCCGGGGCACACGAGGGGTTGCACGACCTGGACCCTGAAGGTGACCGAAGGGACGAAGAGTTACGACGCCGTGATCATCGGCAGCCCGAACGTCAACCCCGGATACCAACTCGTCGGGAACGCACGCTATCCGAGAATTGCCGAGGACTACGAACAGACATTCCGCGTGCTGAAGTCGTTGCCGGTCGACTACTTCCTCGGCGCTCACGGGAGCTACTTCGCGATGGAGACAAAGTATGCGCGGATGAAAGATGGCGCCGAGTCGCCATTCATCGATCCAGAGGGCTATCGCGCGTACGTCGCCAACAGGGAGCGTGCATTTCGGGCTGAGTTAGCCAGGCAAAAGGCGAGTAGTCGATAGGCGGGGACAGCGGGGTGATGCGAGTTCACGAACCAGGCGCGCTTCAAGGCAGCGCTGGACCGGATCCGGCGGACGCGCCGCGATTGGCCTCCCGCCGAAACGACAACCATTGCAGGGTGGTTTGAAGTCGCGCTCGCCGTCGCCGTCGCTGTCGGGCTGAGAATGGGGGCTCCTCATTCTTGTCGCGGCCTGGAAGCTCGCCACCGAATTCCTGTTCGTCGTGGCCGGCGCGCCGATCTGGGAGTTTGTCGAACGGGCAGGGAGTTATGCGGCGCCGCTGGCGTTGGCGGCCCTGATGAGAACACGACGCTGACGTTGCTCACGAGCTAGCCGGGTGGTCACAGGCCGCTAGCTTAGTCCTCCATGCGCTCCCTGTCACAGCCGAGGACCCTCGGCGTCGCGGCGACGTTGGTCGCCTACCTGTGCGCCAGCAGTTCCCTGGTGCTCGCACAGACCGGAACGGACGCCCGCTTTGAAGCACTGGCGTCGCTCGCCACAGCGAAGATGAAGGAGTACGGCGTCCCCGGCGTTGCGCTCGGCATTGTGCATAACGGGACCGTGAACATTCGCGGGTTGGGCGTCACGAACGTCGAGGATTCCCTTCCAGTCACCGCGCACACCGTTTTCCCCATCGCGTCCATCTCCAAGACATTCGCCGCGACGGCCATGATGCGGCTGGTCGAGCAGGGCAAGGTCGACCTTCGAGCGCCCGTGCGCACCTACCTGCCCGAGTTTCGCGTGCGGGATGAAACCGTGAGCCGTGACGTGACGGTGTGGCATCTCCTGACCCATCTGGGAGGATGGGAGGGTCAGGTATCCGGCCCCGATCGGGGCACGGAAACACTCAAGACATTCATCGGGACGATTACGGACCTCATGCAGGTTGCGCCGCCGGGCGCGGCGTGGAGCTACAACAACGCCGGATTCAGTATCGCGGGACGCGTCATCGAACAGGTCACCGGCACCTCCATCAACCGCGCCATTCGCGACCTGGTCTTTCAGCCGTTAGGCCTCGAGCATGCCGGAACGACCGCCGGCGACTTCATCGTCAACCGGTTTGCCGCCGGACACACGACGCGCGATGGGAAGCCGTCACTCAACCGGCCCTTTACGCCGTCCACCAGTGTGACCGCGGGAGGTGTCGGCCTGTGCATGACGGATCTCCTCGCGTACGCTCGATTCCACATGGGCGACGGGACCGCGCCTGATGGTCAGCGTGTCCTCAGGCGTGAGTCGCTGGAGCAACTCCGCAGGCCGCAGGCGCGAAAGCAAGCCAACGACGACGACATAGGGCTCGGCTGGCATCTGCGAAGTGCAGGTCCGATCCGCACGGCCTCCCACGGAGGCACGCTGGGTGGACACATCCTGCTGCTCGAGATCGCGCCCGAGCGCAACTTCGCCATCGCCATCCTGACCAACTCGAGCACGGGGTGGCGCCTGATCCAGGACGTCGAGCGCGAGGCGCTCAAGTTGTACCTCGGCGCGATCTACGCGCTCAACCAGGCCATCGCTCACCGCGGCCTCGTGGAAACGCTTCCTTCGGTGCAGCCGCTCGCACAGCAGCCGGATCCGGCCCCTTATGTCGGCACCTATGCGCGGCCGAGCACTTCAGTGGTCGTCCGCGCCGACGGGAGCCGGTTGTTCGTGCAGGAACTGCCGAACAGCGGTCAGCCAAGGGCGGAGATGCCGGTGTCGTTTTATGGAGTTGATCACGCAGTTGTGACAGATGGGCCGGCTCGCGGCCAGTCGATCGAGTTCGTGCGCGACGCGAGCGGCCGCGTGAACTGGGTCCGAGTCGTCGGTCGCGTGGCCGTTCGCGTGCCCTGACTCGCATCACGTATCCTGGATGAGCAGTGTCCGTCTGCGAGTCATCCGGTTCGCCGCTCGCCTCCTGATCCGACGGAGGGACTGGGGACCGCCGAGCGTATTGGTCAGGCGTGCCCGTCGGCTCTTTGGCGTTCCGAGACTGTATGCCGGGATGCGGTCATTTGGAGTCCGAACCACGGCGACGGGAACGCCGGAGCCAGCCGGCGAATGGGTCCTGCCAGTCGGGCCGTCTCATCACACGATCCTTTACGTTCACGGCGGCGGCTATGTCTCCTGTTCGCCGGTTACCCATCGTCCAATCACCGCGACACTGGCCCGCCTGACGCCGGCTCGCGTTTTCGCGCTCGACTACCGTCTCGCGCCGGAGCATCCGTACCCGGCCGCGCTGGAGGATGTCGAGCGGGCGTATCAATGGTTGCTGGCGTCGGGAGTATCCGCCAGCTCGCTTGTGGTGGCAGGCGACTCCGCGGGCGGAGGCTTGGCACTGGCTCTCCTGCTTCGTCTTCGCGATATGAGGGAGCCACTACCGTCCTGCGCGGTGTTATTCTCGCCATGGACGGATCTGACGGGCAGCGGTCCATCGGTCCGGGAGAATGACGGGTGGTGCACGATGTTTCGTCCGGAGAACTTCGCGGCATTCGCGGCCTGTTATGCACCGCAGGAGTTGTGGAAGGAACCTCTGGTCTCACCGCTGTTTGGCCGCGTTGACGGGCTGCCGCCGTTTCACATTCAGGTGGGGGCCGAGGAATTGCTCAGGGATGACGCAGTCAGGCTCCACGAACGGTTGCGAGCGGCGGGAGTGCCAAATGAACTCGTGATCAGCGAGGGCGTCTTTCACGGCTGGCAGATGCTCGATGGGGTCGTGCCCGAAGCGCGTCGGTCGCTGGAACGTGCAACTTCCTTCATGAGGCTTATGGCAGAAGCTCCGAACGAAGCGCTTCAGGGAACCGTCGACTGACATGACTCCCGGCAATGTGGTCGGCCAGGACGAAACCCACCTCTGTTCTGCCCTCGATGCGGAGTGGCTCACCGTCAGCGTACATCGCGACGTCGTGGACCCGTTTCGTGAGCTGGCCGACGCCGCCGCCGGCGAAGGGTGCGACCTCGCCATCCTGAGCGGGTTCCGCAGCTTCGACAAGCAGCTTTCCATATGGAATCGCAAGGCACGAGGAGATCTCGCGGTTCTCGATAGCGACGCCCGGCCGCTCGACATAACGACGCTCACCGACCGCGACCTTGTCTTGGCCATTCTTCGCTGGTCCGCCCTCCCGGGGGCGTCGCGGCATCATTGGGGAACTGATATCGACGTGTACGACGCGGCGGCCCGGCCCGACGGCTACGAGATCGAACTCGTGCCGTCGGAATACGAGTCGGGTGGCATGTTTGCCCCGTTCTCCAACTGGCTCGACGAGCGCATTGCGGACGGCTCGGCGTTCGGCTTCTTTCGTCCATACGATCGCGACCGGAATGGCGTGGCGCCGGAGCGATGGCACCTGAGTTACGCTCCATTGGCGACAGGTTTCGCTCGAATGCTCACCCCGAACCTGCTCCGGCAGACCATTGAATCAGCCGACATGATGCTCAAGGACGTCGTGCTGGCGAATCTCGATGAGATCGTCACCCGTTTCGTGACGAACACCAACCCTGCGGTGCCTTGAACCTTCGCCCGCGTCCACAGTGGGGGACGATTCCCTGGGCGCCAACCACGTACGGCCGCTCGGTACTCGGGCTCCCACTCGAAGTGTGGCGTCCCACGGGTGAATGCAGGCTGCTGGTCTTCGCCGCCATTCACGGAGAGGAGCCCGAAACGACGTACGCGTTGTCACGCGCGCTGCGTCAACTGAGCGAACCGCCGGAGCATTGCGCCGTGGTGCTGGCCGCGAATCCTGACGGACTCACTCGCGGCACGAGGGGCAACGCGCGCGGCGTCGACCTCAATCGCAACTTCCCGTCGGAGGACTGGCAGCCCAAGCCGGTGACGCATCGGTCAACCATCGAAGACGTCAGCGACATCCTGCTCAGCAGCGGCGAGGCAGCCGCCTCGGAGCCGGAGACGCGGGCCCTCCTTTCCCTGATCCGGGAGCTCGAGCCTCGAGCGGTCATCGCCCTGCACGCGCCGTTGGCGTGCATCGACGACGCCAACGTCAGCGCGCTGGGACGGCGCCTCGCGCAACGGACGGGGATGCCGCTCGTCAGAGATGTTGGATACCCGACGCCCGGCTCATTCGGGTCGTGGGGATCCGACCACGGCGTCCCGGTGGTCACCTATGAATTCCCGCTTGCCGCGACTGAGGTCCTGATGCGCGATCACGTTCCCGTGCTGGTAGAGCTGCTCGGGCAACCCGACGTCTAGAGCCCCGCTGCATGGTCCTCAACTACATCTGGGTCGCGTTCTTCCTCATCGCGCTCGTCGTGGGACTGGTGCGCCTGATCTTCCTGGGCGACATGGCAGTCTTTACGAACATGGTGACCAGTACGTTCGACACGGCCAAAACGGGTTTCGAGATTTCACTGGGCCTCACCGGAGTCCTCACTCTATGGTTAGGTCTGATGAAGGTGGGTGAAATGGGTGGAGCCATTGCCATCCTGGCGAAAGTCGCGCGCCCGTTCTTCCGGCGCCTGTTCCCGGAGGTTCCGGCCGATCATCCAGCGCACGGCTCCATCATCATGAACTTCGCCGCCAACATGCTCGGCCTCGACAACGCCGCCACGCCGCTAGGGCTCAAGGCGATGCAGGAGCTGCAGGAGCTGAATCCGGTGAAGGACACGGCGACGAATGCCCAGATCATGTTCCTGGTGTTGAACACGTCGGGATTGACGGTGATTCCCATCAGCATCATGGTCTATCGTGCGCAAGCGGGTGCCGTGAACCCTACGGACGTCTTTCTTCCCATCCTCCTCGCGACGTACTTCTCGACCCTGGCTGGCCTGATCGCGGTCGCCGTCGTGCAACGGATCAATCTCTTCCACCCGGTCGTCCTGAGTTACCTGATCGGGATGACGGCGTTAATCGCGGTGACGCTCCTCTATTTCTCGGGCCTTCCGCAGGAGCGGGTGCAGACCATTTCGACGCTCGTGGCGAATGTGACGCTCTTCGGCATCATCTCCGCCTTCATACTGATGGCTACCGTCCGGCGCGTGAATGTGTACGAGGCGTTCATTGAAGGGGCCAAGGAGGGCTTCAACGTCGCCATCCGGATCATCCCATACCTGGTCGCCATTCTCGTTGCCATCGGCGTTTTCCGGGCGTCTGGTGCGCTCGATGCCCTGGTAGACGGCGTCGGGCGTCTCTTTGCGGCGTCAGGACTGCGCACCGACTTCATTCCGGCGCTGCCGACCGCCATCATGAAGCCGCTGAGTGGCAGCGGCGCACGGGGCATGATGGTGGACGCGATGAATACGTATGGCGCTGACTCGTTCGTCGGCCGCCTGTCGAGTGTCTTCCAGGGGGCGACGGATACGACGTTCTACATCATCGCGCTCTACTTCGGGTCGGTGGGCATCCGCAAGACGCGTCACGCGGTCGCCTGTGGACTGATCGCCGACGCGGCAGGCATCATTGCCGCGATCTTCATCGCCTTCATCTTCTTTGGGTAAGCCATTTCGTAAGGCGCCCGCGTGTCTGCGATGGCTGAAGACAGCGGCGACATCCTGACCGACATTACGCCTGGCACGGTGCAGCGCATCCACCTGGTGGGTGTCGCCGGCACCGGCATGGGTGCTTTCGCCGGCATGCTCAAGGCAGCGGGGTACGCCGTCACCGGGAGCGACGAGAACGTCTATCCCCCCATGAGCGACATGCTCGCCTCCTGGGAGATCGAGGTGTTCACGCCGTACAGCGCCGAGAACATTGAACGCGCGAAGCCGGACCTGGTGATCATCGGCAATGTCATCCGGCGCGTGAATCCGGAGGCGACCGCGGTCCGCGAGCGTGGGATTCCGCAGATGAGTTTCCCCGCCGCGTTCGGCGCCCTGGTGGCTGGCGGACGACACAGCATCGTCGTTGCCGGCACACACGGAAAGACCACGACGTCGGCGATGATGGCCCACGTGCTCGCCGCGGCGGGCCTCGACCCGACCTTTCTCGTTGGCGGCGTCACGCAAAACTACACCGGGAACTTCCGGCTCGGCGGTGGCGAGCATGTCGTCATCGAAGGCGATGAATACGACACCGCCTACTTCGACAAGGGACCCAAGTTCGTGCACTACCGGGCGCGCACCGCGCTCCTGACCAGCCTCGAGTTCGATCACGCCGACATCTACACCGACATGGCGCACTATGAGTCAGCGTACGAGCGTTTCTGTGCGACGCTTCCGGGCAGTGGCTGGTTAGGCGTAAGCGCGTCCTACCCGAGGGCGGTGGAGATCGCGCGCGCCCACAGCCGCGCGCGTGTTGTGACTTACGGCGTTACCGGCGATGCCGATTATCACGCGCGCGATGTGCAGTTCGGTGAAGGAGGTGCGCGTTTCCTGATCGAGGGACCTGAAAGCGAGCCGACCGCAGTTGTCCTCGCGATGTCGGGGATGCATAACGTGGAGAACGCGACCGGCGTCTGGGCGGCGGCCCGGTGGCTCGGTCTTTCAGCCGAATCGGTTGCCGGTGGTCTGGCGTCGTTCCTTGGGGTGAAGCGGCGACAGGAACCGCGCGGGTGCGTCGGCGGCGTGCTGGTGATCGATGATTTCGCGCATCATCCGACTGCCGTCCGCCAGACCATCGCCGGTATACGGCAACGCTATCCCGACAGGCGCCTCTGGGCAGTATTCGAACCGCGGTCGAACACCAGCCGCAGGAACATCCACCAGGCGGAGTACTCCACAGCCTTCGACGACGCGGACGTCGTTACCATCCAGCTTCCCGAGCCTCACGACAAGGTTCCCGCCGACCAGCAGCTCGACGTTCCCATGATTGTCCGGGAGCTCCAGAGCCGGGGCATCGAGGCGAGCGTGCTGGAGAACGTGCCGGCGATCGTTGAGCTGATTGTTCGAGAGGCCCGGGCGAACGACGTGATCCTGGTGATGAGCAATGGCTCGTTCGGGGGCCTCATACCCCTGGTGCTATCGGCGCTCGAGAAACGAACAGGGCCATTGGACAACGAGGGTACATGAGCTGGCTCTGCGATCGATGAGCCGTTAGGCGGCTGCCATCGTGTCTTTCTGTGCGTCGGGACTGGCGGCACTCCAGCTCTGGTGAGCCGTCACTGCGTCCCGCACCGGCGCGAGAGCCAGCGGCACTCGGCGACTGTGAGGCGAGTTTTGTGCGGCGCCGAGGTATCATCCAATTCTCGCACGCCGCACGGTGTTCTCCGCTCCCGGGTGCGAGAGTCGGTTACCCGTCGGATCGCGCAATCGCGAGCCGGCGGGATGGGCAGGTCGCGGAGTAAGCGCCGCTGGCGTTCGAGAAACCCTGAGGTGGAGACGCCATGTCCGTCGAGCACTGTTGGCACACGAGCCATCGCATTCCTGTCGCGCTCCTCGTCGCTTCCGCCTGCCTCTCGTCGTGCCATGATTCGAACGACGGCGGCACGACAGCTCCGCCGGGAGCTGCCGATCCGCTTGTCCTCTCGACACTCGTGGTGCGCCTTGACGGTGTAGTGGCGTTCGGGCCTTTCGGCGAATCGCTGGGTGGCACGCGGCAGAGCCCTGCCTGGACAATAATCACGAGCAATCCGTTGGATTCCGTCTTTGCGGCGGCCCCCGGTATCGTCGAAGAGATTCTGGTCAACGATCCCGCGCGACCCGATCGGGAATTGCATGTCCGCGGTACCAGATCGCAGTACAAGCAGATCTACGACCACGTGGAAGGTGTTGTTGTATCGAAGGGGAGCATTGTCGCGGCCGGAACGTACCTTGGCCACCTCGGGGCGTATGCCGGTGGGCGAGGTTGGGTCGAGCTCCAGATCAACGATGAGCACCATTACCCTCCCACATTTACCGACCTCGCAAGCGCCCTTGCCGTCTGTCCGCTTCAGTTCGGGACCGCCACTTTCAACGCCGCCCATCAGGCGGCCTATGATCGTGCGCCTCTCCATCCCGGCGGCCTGTGTCTGGTGAGCACGGTCGTGCCTTGAGTTGAGGCAGCCGACGCCGGGCCGATTCGTTGCTGAGGCCTCCGGTTGGGCTGGTGCGATGTTCGGCGGAGGCCCTGTCGCAACCGGCGCTTGCGGTCTCTCCGAGTTCGACCGACTGGAATTGCGCAGGGAGCGATGTTCGAGGACGTCGAAAGACACGTCAGCTGCCACAGGGTAATCGCCGGCGCCTTACTCCGGCCGCGAACGTGTCCGTGACACACGTTAGGCGACCGCCACCCGTCTGATGATGCGCAACGCCACAGTTTGTGGACGGATCACTCGGTGAAATACCTGGAGCAGCGGCCTGGACTGTAGCCGTCCGCCGGCCGGGCCTGCGGCTTATCGATGCCGAGGCCGTGATCCCAGGGCGTGCGAACCTGAACTGGCGTGACAGACTCCCTTTTCCAGGGACGGACTGCACTTGACGAAGTGACCAGTGGAGCGCACGATGGCGTTGGTCACAACGCCTCGGAATCCCCGACGACGGTGTCGACCCCTCCTCTTCCCCCCTCCCAGGGAGGTCAAATGAGTGCTCGAATGTTGAATCCGCGAGCGCTGCTCGCGGCGGTCCTGTGTGCGACTGCCGTCGCCCGAGGTACGGCCACAGCCCAACAGGGTTCGCTCCTGGTCCGAGTGGTCGATGCGACCACCAGCGCACCTGTCGAGCAGGCACAGGTGGTCCTTGTCGGAACCACCACGGGTGGTCTGACGAACGCTGAAGGACGCTACCTGTTCCGCACGCTCCCGACGGGTGTGCGGGTCGTCCGGGTTCTTCGCGTTGGGTATGCCGAACAGAAGAAACAGCTCGAGGTGCATAGCGGGCAGCAGGCAGACGTCGAATTCCGCCTGCAGCAGCTCGCGCTCAGCATCGAACCTGTGGTGATCACTGCCACCGGCGCGACCCGTCGAATCGAGCTTGGGAACGCCGTAAGCACGCTATCGGTCGCCGACCGCATCAACCAGATGCCTGTCAAGACGATGGCAGAGCTGATGATTGCGAAGGCGCCTGGTGTCCAGATCCTCCCGGCGAACATGACTGGCGGTGGGAGCCGCGTCCGTATCCGTGGCACCAGCTCGCTCTCGTTATCGAATGATCCGATCTATGTGATCGACGGCATCCGGATGACGAGTAATCGCTCCGACGCCACGATTGGCGTGGGGGGCACGTCACCGAGTCGAGTGAACGACATCAGCCCCGAAGAGATCGAGAACATCGAGATCGTCAAAGGTCCGTCGGCGGCGACGCTGTACGGCACCGATGCCGCCAACGGGGTCATCGTGATCACGACCAAGAAGGGACGCGCTGGACGCGCTTCCTGGACCGTGTTCAGCGAGGTGGGATCGATCGAGGACAACAATACCTATCCAGCGCAGTACTCGATCCTGGGACACACCGAGTCCGCCCCGCAGACGCAGCGCCGCTGCTTCCTCAAGGACGTCGCGCTCGGCACGTGCATCAAGGACAGCACCACGACGCTCAACGTGTTCTCAGATCCGGAAACGACACCTATCGCAAACGGCTACCGGAACCTGGCTGGGCTGCAATTGATGGGCGGCACCGAAAGCGTGCGATACTTCGTCGCCGGGGACGTCGAGAACGAAACGGGCGTCTTCAAGCTTCCTCGTTTCGCACGTCAGTACTTCGATTCTCTCGGCGTCGAGGTCCCGACCGAATGGGATCGGCCGAATGTCATGGGAAAAGCCTCCTTCAGAGCGAACCTCAACCTGTCGGTGAGTCCGCAACTGGACCTTGCCGTGCAGTCAAGCTTCATCCGCGTCAATCAGAGGCTCCCGCAGGTCGATAACAACGTCAACAGTTTCTGGTATAACGGTTCCATGGGCCCGGGTTGGAAGGGCGCGGGACCCGGTTACAGCGGGATCGGGAACCTCGGGCAGGCGCTCAATGGGTATGCGTTCGCAACGCCGGCCGAGATCTTCCAGGCCGAGGTCCGGCAGAATGTCCAGCGCTTCATCGGCGGCACGAATGCGGATTGGCGTCCCCGCTCGTGGTTGAGCAGCCACGCCGACGTCGGCGTCGACCTGACGAACCGCGTGGACAACAGTCTGTGCCGGTTCCAGCAGTGTGCGAACTTCGGAACCCAGCGACTGGGGTCGGCTCGTGACGCGCGAGCCAACCTGCGTAATATCACCACCAACCTGCTGACCACCGCATCGTCGCAGCCGAATCAATGGCTGGGACTGAAGGGGACGGTCGGTGTGCAGTACGTGAATTACACCGACCTGCGGAACAATGCGCAGGGTTTGCAGCTTCCCCCGGGTGCGCAGACACCGGGAGCCGGAACCATCAGAGATGCATCGGCGAGTACGTCGCTGACGCGAACGCTTGGCCTCTTCGTCGAAGGAGGCGCGTCGTTCAATGACCGGCTGTTCGTGACCGCCGCCGTGCGGAGCGACCAGAACAGCGCCTTCGGCAGCAACTTCCAACGCGTGTACTACCCGAAGGCGTCGCTCTCCTGGGTCGTCTCGGACGAGTCGTTTTTCCCTCGTCCGGGCTGGCTCAATTCGCTGCGCCTTCGTTCGGCGATCGGAGCCTCGGGCGTGCAGCCCGGACCTAACGACGCCCTGCGCACCTACTCGGTCGTGACCACGAACATCGGCAACGTGGATGTGAGCGGTCTGCGCAGCTCA
>Ga0209640_10000111_pt1 | contig 51720 bp, 54 predicted proteins | sample RifCSP10_1_FD_184018 | JGI IMG/M metagenome (GOLD analysis project Ga0209640, IMG submission 184018) | Soil microbial communities from Rifle, Colorado - Rifle CSP2_sed 10_1 (SPAdes) (version 2) | ecosystem: Environmental > Terrestrial > Deep subsurface > Rock core/Sediment | place: Rifle...
CCTGCGCAGATCTGGGCGAAGACGGTCGCATGGCCTTGACCCTGGGAGGCAGCGCCGGTTTCGACCAAAACGTCGCCATTCGTCAGCACCTCCATGCGAACCCCCTCGTAGGGTCCCAACCCGGTGTCCTCCACGTAGGAGGCGATTCCATAGCCGCGCTTCAGCCCGGCCCGGCTCGACTTTGCCTTGCGCTCTTCGAACCCGCCGAGATCCGCCGCCTCGAGGGCTGTCTCCAGGGCGCCCGGATAGTTGCCCCCGTCGTAGGTGATCGGCCTGCCGTCGGAGCCGGTGATCCTCACCTGGTGAGGGAAGGCGTCGGGTTGGATGAAGTTGCGGAGTCTCACCTCCGCACGGTCGAGATCGAGATCCCGGGCGATCGCATCCATCAGCCGCTCGAGGGCAAAAGTCGCATTGGGTCGCCCGGCTCCCCGAATAGCGCCGGTCGGGGTGGCGTTGGTGAAGACGACCTCGATGGTGGCATCGAGCGCCGGGACGACGTAGGGGCCGGAGAGAAGCCGGAGGGTGGTCATCGGCACCACCACCCCATAGGGAACATAGGCACCGCAGTCGTGGACCAGCCGGAACCTGAGACCCAGAATCCGGCCGGAGTCATCCAGTGCCGCCTCGACCAGGCCGCTCTGGCCGCGCTGTTGCATCGTGGAGGTGAAGTGCTCTCGTCTCAACTCGGTCCACTTGACCGGGCGCCCGAGACGACGGGCGAGGGCGGCGATCACATACTCCTCCGAGTAGATGGCAGCTTTGGGACCGAACCCACCACCGACATCGGGCGCGATGACCCGCAGCTCGTCGGGGGAGAGCCCCAGGTAGGGGGCGAGGTTGGCCTTTACCGCATGGGGAGACTGGGTCGAGCTCCATAGGTTGAGCCTTGACTCGGCGTCGTCCCATCTGCCGAGCACGGCCCGTCCCTCCATCGAGGCGACAGCCCCACGGTGCTGGTCGATGTCGACGGTCACGGTGCGATCAGCCGAGGCGAATGCCGCGTCGAGCTCTCCGTAACCGGCGGTCAGAGTGGCCACCAGGTTCGAAGTCGAGCCGGCATGCACCGGTGGAGAGTCCGCAGCCAGAGCAACGTGGTGGTCCACCACCGCGGGAAGCGGGTCATAGTCGACCTGGACCGCCTCGGCGCCATCGATGGCAGCTGCCACGGAGTCGGCCACCACCACCGCGATCGGCTGGCCGACATAACAGACCTCTTCGAAGGCCAGGGGTGGGGCCTGGATCGACTGGGTGATGAGGGGCGACGGGTTCTGGTTGAGCATCGGCGCTGTCAATCCCAGGTCGGCGGCGGTATAGACCCGGGCGTCACCGAGCGCGGCGGAATCCACCGAGATCGCTCCGATCGTGGCGTGGGCCTCGATGCTGCGCACGAAAACGGCATGGAGCAGGCCCTCGACCGCAATGTCGTCGACGTATCGCCCCTGACCGGTCACCAGGCGGGGATCCTCGAGACGGCGAAGAGGCCGGCCGATCATCTCTTCAACCCAGCCAGCGCTTCCAGGTAACGACAGAGAGCCGCGGCATCGAGATCTCCGAGACCAGCCTCGCTCGACTCCCGATACACGGGAAGCGCCGCATCGAGCAGCGGGGTGGGGGCGCCGACAGTCCTGGCGAAGTCCTGGATGATCCCGGCGTCCTTGAGGAGGATGTCGAGACGAGCCGCGGCTGGATAGTCGTCGGCGACCATCATCGGACCACGGATCTCGAAGATCTTCGATGAGCCGACCCCGTCCTCCATGACCTTCTGCACCGACGGGGGATCGAGTCCCGCGGCGATGCCCAGCGCGTGGGCCTCGGCCGCGGCCAGGCCATGGACGGTCACCAGCAGATTGGCTATGTACTTCATCTTCGAACCGTTGCCAAACTCACCCAGATAGTGAGTCGAGCGACCGATTACGTCGAAGACCGGACGGGCCTGCTCACAGCCCTGGCGGCTGCCGGAGGCGAAGACGACCAGGGTGGCGTCGGCGGCCTGGAGCCCGGTGCCGGAGAGAGGTGTGTCGAGGAGGTCGACATTCGCCTTGGACAGAGCATCGCGGGCATCGAGCTTCGCCTGGAGGGGGAAGGTGCCTGTCTCGAGGCAGACAAGACCTGGGCTCGCCCTCTCCCCGATCTCGGCGACAACGGAAGCCAGTGCCGAAGTGGTGGGAAGGGAGAGGACTACCAAGTCTGCTGCTGCGGCAACTTCGCCGGCGTTCGACGCCTCCGTGCCCCCCATCTCCAAGAACCGGGAGCGTTGCTGAGGGTCGATGTCGAACCCGACGACCTGAAACCCGGCCGTCAGCAGATTGCGGGCCATCGCCGAGCCCATGACACCAAGACCGATCACCCCGATTTGCTCAGGCACTGTCGGCGCCATTCGTGCTCAAAGTGGCGACCACGCCGGTGCTCCCGTCAACGGCCACGATCTGGTTTGCGTCGGTCAGCTCCATGCCGCACACCGCCGGGATCCCCAAGGCCCGGGCCGACTCGAACAGATGCGCGGCCGGGCTTCCGGTCTCGGTGACCAACCCGGCCGCGTCCCAGAGCAGGGGCGCCAGATTGGGAACCGGTTGGGGTGCGGTGACCATGCTGCGGCTTCGGAAGCGGTCGATGGCGTCAGGATGGTCGATGTGAGCCCGCAACCCGGCACCGATCCCGGGTGAGGCCGGGGTACCGGGATATCGGGTCCCGAAGGCCAGGGCGACCGAGGCCACGAATGGTTCCCAGCGGCCGATGCCGAGACGGGTGGCGTGGCTCGGGCGCAGCGAGTTTTCGACGTGGGCGAGCAGCCGGAGTGCAGATTCGGGCTCCGGTCGGCCAACGGCGGCGAGCAACGGAAGACCCGAGGCCGGGTCCGGCCCGAGCAGGGCTCTGATGCAGTGGCCCGCAGCGACCATCGCCCGGTCTGCCGGGAGACCCCAGACCTGGGAGACAAGGCGATCACGCAGTTCGATCGCCTCCCCGGCGGAAAGCGGTGATTGGCCTTCCCGTGCCGACGCCGGCCAGGGGAGATCGCCGGCGATGGCCCAGGGCAGGATCAACTCCTCTCCGAGCCGTCCCGGCGCTCGGGCCGCCACTCGGGCCACGGGTACCAGTCCGGGGTCTTTCATCTCGATCAAGGCCGCCATCGGGCTCGGGGCCTGGTCACGCATCCCCAACTGAACCATCCAAACCCTCTCGTCGATGACCCACTCACAACGGCTCACTCCGAGCGAGTCCCACGCTCTCTCCAGCTGGCTGCCGATCTCGTCGAGTGCGTTGCTTCCGATCAGCTCGATCAGCTCATCGCCTTGCCAGCCCTCACCGCGACTTGCCCGGCTGCCGTTTGCCCATCCCTGGAGCAAAGGCGCCGGCGACCCCTTGATTCCGTGGACCACGACCGACCCGTCCTCTTCGATCTGGGCGATACCGCCGGCCACCGGGCCCAGCTCTCTCTGGATGAGCACGGCCATAGGGAAAGAACCCGGCTCGACGTCTGCCATCTGCTGCCGCTCCAGGCTCGAAACGGTGAACGCCGATGCCCAGCAACCGACAACCGCCTTGGGCAGCTCACCTGGTTCTATGTCCAGATACGAGGCGAACGCGCCAGACCACTGGCCCGACGCCTCGAGGATTGTCGAGGAGCGGACGACGAGACGCTCGCCGAGGCCGGATGCCGACGCGATCAACCGGTCGGCGTCGTCCACGGGCTCGGACATCACCGCCAGCCTGGCGGCGCCAGAGCCGCGGCTGGCCAGGGTGACCGCCCCCACGCCCATGTGATGCCGGGAGGCGGAAGTCTCGACCACCCGGCCGGGCAGCACCGGGAGCCCGGCACGGCGGCCCATGGCCAGCAACGCCGCCTTGGAACCGACCCGCGCCGGGTCGAGACTTGCCTCGGAGTCGAGGTCGAGGGTCACACGGTCAGGTGATCGAGATGATCTCGTGTTGCTTGTACGTCGAGACCATCTCGTAGCCGGTGTCCGTCACGTAGAGCATTTCCTCGAGACGGACTCCATGATCGTGGAGCTTGCCGTTCTGGGTCTCGAGAGCGAATGTCATCCCGGTCTGGATCTCAACCGGGTAGTCGAGGGACCAGATGCGCGAGATCACCGGCGGATCGTATTGGGCCAGACCCAGGCCATGGCCCCAGTTGTTGGCTGCCGCCTGGTCTTCCTCCTCGTAGCCCCAGGCTTCCTGCGCCGAAGGCCATTTGGCGGCCACGTCGGCGGTGGTGACTCCGGGCTTCACCATGTCGATGGAATCCCACAACCACTTGTGGGCAGCGTCGTAGGTCTTCTGATGCTCGTCGGTCGGCTTGCCACCGACGCAATATGTCCGGTAGACGCACGACTTGAACCCGTTCCAGGTGAGGGCGGCGAGGTCGATTATCACCAGCTCACCAGGGCGAATCATCCGGTCGGAGAAGTTCCGCCAGTTGGGCCAGGCATTGGGGCCCGAAGACACGATGACATCCTCGACGTCCTCCATGCCGGGGATCGAATAGAGCTTCTCGAATCCAAACGCGGCGACCTCGTTCTCGGTCATGCCGGGGGTGATGTAGTTGGTGAGCTCGTAATGCACGTAGTCGCAGATGGCGCCGACGATGGAGAAGGCCTTGATCTCGTCCGGGCTCTTGATCGCTCTGGCGTTCATCATCGGGGTCATGCCGTCGGTCCAGTTGATACCGCGCTTCTCGAACTCACGAAGCAGGTTGATGTCGATGAAGTCGACGCCCAACGGCTGGTCTTTGACTCCGGCGTCCTCGAGGTCGTTGAGCAGAGAGTTGACGAACTTGTTGACTTGTTGCTCGGCAGCCGGGCCGACGGCACCCTTGATCCAAATGTAGGAGTGGCGGATGTTCTCCTTGGGGATCCACGGGTTGTGGACTTCGAGGTGGAGCCCGATGTCACCCTGCTCGTAGACGATGGGCGGTTTGCCGGCGGGGAGCACCACGTAGCGCAGTCCTGGCTTGAGCCGGTTCCAGCCCGGGGTGAGGGTCGAGGAGACATATCTCATGTTCTCGTCGTAGAAGAGCAGCAGGGCGCCAAGCCCGGCCTTCTCCATCTCCGCATGGGCACGCTTCAGGCGCCAATCGCGCACGTTGGCCCAGTTGATCCCCTCTTTCCAGTCGGTGCTCAACCCGAAGAATGCTTCTCTCATTGCTCGTTTCCCTCCCTGGAGCTGATGTCAGTGACCTTATCCGGGATCACTTCCCGGACGATGTCGAGGAACTCGTCGTCGTCGAGGAGGCCCTTCTTGGCCAGCGAGCGGCCTTTGACCTCGGCGAGGATCGCCTCGATCTCTTTGGTCTCGGCGTCGTGGATCCCATGCCTGCCGAGCCAGATCCCGATCGAGTCCAGACCGGACCCCTTACCAAGGACGATCTTGGGAGGAGCTTGACCCACCAGCTCCGGTCGGAAGGGGAAGGGCTCGAGCAACTCGTCGCCGACGTTCTTGACCCAGGTGGCGATGATCCCGGATTCGACGTTATAGAGCATGTCCCCGGTGACCGGTCGATTCGCCGGTTGGGTGACCCCGGAGAGCTCGGCCACCAAACGGGCGATCTCGGTGAACTTCTCGGTCTTGATCCCGGTGTCGATGCCGTACATGGTGAGCAAGGCGAGGACGGTCTCCTCGGTCGGGGCGTTTCCGGCGCGTTCGCCGATCCCGCTCACTGTGGTGTGGATGACCGAGGCTCCCTCAGCCACCGCCAGGGCAGTGTTGGCGACACCCATGCCGAAGTCCATGTGGAAGTGGGTTTCCAGCGGGACATCGATCCGTTCTCGAACCCGCTGTGTGTAATAACGGATGGCATGGGGCGAGGTGACACCGAAGGTGTCGACCAATGCGATGTTGTCGACGTGACCATCGGTGGCGACTGCCTCGAGGTCGTCGAGCAGCTCGGTCATCGTGGCCCGAGTCGCGTCGATGGGAAAGAAGGTCACCTTGAGGCCGTTCTCATGGGCATATCTGGTTGCCTCGACTGACGCTTCGATAGCTCGTTCCACCGGCCAGCGATAGGCCTTCTCGATGAGGTGATGGCTGGCGGGAACCTCCATCACGACACCGGTCACACCACAATCGAGTGCCAGTTCGACATCGGGGACGGTGCACCGGCTGAAGGCGTAGATCTCGGTGGGCAGACCTTCGGCCACCATCCGTTCGATCGCCTGCTTGTCGGCGGGCGACACCGCGGGAAGACCTGCTTCGATACGGTGGATCCCAGCTTCGGCCAGGGCCACTGCAATTCGCACCTTGTCGTCGGCGTTGAACTCGACACCGGCCTGCTGCTCACCGTCGCGGAGGGTCACATCATGGACCTGGACCTGTGCCGGGATGTTGAATCCCTCGGTCACCTCGGGCAGGTAGTTCCACGGGCTGGAGAACCAGTTGTCAGTTTTCCAAGGCTCCTGGGCCATCTCGATACTCCTAACCCCGTTCGACAGGACGATCCTGCATCATATACGATCGATCATGGCTCTTCCCATTCGACGACCTAGTTTGTGGCGATGAGCACCCAAAGACTCCGGGTAGGTGGCTACGGGCCGAGAGAAAGTGCTCACGGAGAGGGACTCGAGGTGTTTCGTCGGGTCGTCGAGAGTGAGACCAACGGCGAAGTTGGGGTGGAGGTCACCTGGAACATCATGGACGAGGGTCGACCGAACACCGATCTCTTCGAGTTGGTCGAGTCGGGTCACATGTTTCTCTGCTATTTCTCCTCCAGCTATCTCGGATGGAGAGTTCCCGAGCTGAACGTGCTCGAGACTCCGTTCCTGTTCGACGACTTGGCCATGGCTCATCGGGCGTTGGACGGGCCACTGGGCGAGGCTCTGACCGTGGCGGTGCGGGCATCCACCGGTTTCGAAGCCCTCGGTTTCTGGGACAACGGCTTCCGGCACCTGACCAACCGGCTTCGCCCGGTCCACTTGCCGGAGGATTGCAGGGGGATGTCGGTTCGGCTCCAACCCAATGTGGTGCACGAGGAGTTGATCAGATGCTGGGGAGCGATTCCGGTGGCAGTCGAGCTGAGCCACGGGATCCAACTGATAAGCCGGCTCGACGTCGACGCCCAGGAGAATCCTCTGGCCAACACCGTCGCCTACGGGGTGGATCATGTCCATGGGCACGTCACCATGACCGGTCATCTCTACGGCGCTCGCGGTCTCTTTGCCCATCGGCCCACCTGGGAGACGTTCCCTCCCGACCTCCAAGCCACTGTGGGCAAGGCCGCCCGCAGTGCGGTCGAGGTCCAACGCAAGACGGCGGAACGTATGGAGGCCGATCTCCGGGTCAAGCTCGAAACGGCCGGGGTGGCGTTTGTGGATCTCACCCCTGAGCAGCATGCCGCCTTCGTCGACGTCTCGGCGCCCGCGATCGCTCGGGCTCATGAAGGGGTTCCCGGCGAGCTGTTCGATCTGGCCCGGTCATGAGCCCGACTTTCCAGGACCGGGTAGTGGTCGTCACCGGGGCGGCGGTCGGCATCGGGAAAGCGTGCGCGACGGCGTTCGCAGCGGCCGGTGGCACCGTGTTCCTGATCGATGTCGATTCCGTTCGAGGATCGGCAACGGCCGCCGGGATCGACGGCGCCAGCTTCATCGAGTGCGACCTGACCTCCGAACAGCAGGTCGCCGCGACCGTCGGCAAGATAAGCGATGCCACCGACCGGATCGACGTGCTGGTCAACAACGCAGGCGGGTTTGGAGTAGCCCGAGGCATCGAAGACACCACCGTCGACGAGTGGCGGCGCGTCCTCGACGTCAATCTGACCTCGGTGTTCCTGATGACACGGGCAGCGCTGCCCTTGCTCCGGCGATCCGGGACCGGGCGCATCATCAACCTGGGATCTCTCGCCGGCCAAACCGCAGGGTGGCGGACGGCTCCGCCGTACGTGGCAGCCAAGGCCGGAGTCCATGCCCTGACCAGGGCGATGGCAACCGAGTTGGCCTCGGAGGGGATCACGGTCAATGCGCTGGCCCCTTCCGCGGTCCTGACTGAGCGGATCGAGCAGCTTCGCGACGAAGCCGAACTGAAGGAGACGGCGGAAGCAATCCCGCTCGGGCGCTATCAGCGACCGGAGGAACTTGCGCATTGGGTGTTGTTCCTGGCAAGCCCCGAGGCCGGGTTCATGACCGGGCAGACCGTCTCGGTCAACGGCGGTAGGTTCATGGCGTGAGGCGCGGGAGACGGTGACATGGCAAAGCTGATCCGGTTCGACGAAGCGGAGCCGGTAGCCCGGGGGGACGGAATCGAGAGCATCAGGCTCACGCCCACTCCCCTCGAGGGCCAGAGCTTCACCATGGGGATCACCAGTTTCCCGTCCGGTGCCGCCATCAGGCTCCACAGTCACAACACGATCGAACAGGTCACGGTCATCGAAGGAGAAGGGCTGGCCGAGCTGAACGGGGAGCAGGTGCCCGCCCGGCCTTTTGACACCACTCAGATCGCGCCTGGCGAGTGGCACAGATTCATCAACACCGGAGAGACAGTGATGAGGATCCTCTGGGTGTACGGAAGCACCGATGTGACCAGGACATTTGCTGACACCGGTGAGACGGTGGAACAGTTCGCACGGTGAGGTTCCCCCTCGAGCGTCTGGAGCGATTCGTCGCCCAACTCCTGGTCGCGTTGGACGTTCTCCCGGATCATGCCGAGACAACCGCCCGTCGGCTTCTCGAAGCCGATCTCCGGGGCAGGACCGGGCATGGGTTGATCCGGGTTCCCCAGTACGTTCCCCGCATCGAGGCCGGTGGTTTCAACCTTCGACCCGCGATCACCCTACGACGGGAGTCCGCGGTCAGTGCGCTAGTCGACGGCGACAACGGCCTCGGCCAGGTCGTGATGACCCGCGCCGTGGAGACGGCGATCACCAAAGCGACGGAGTCCGGGTTGGCATGGGTGGGGACGGTTCACTCCAATCACGCCGGTGCAGCCGGGGTTTACACCTCGATGGCTCTTCGCCACGATCTCATCGCGGTCTACTTCGCGGTGGCGAGCGCCAATGTGATGCCACCGTGGGGAGGTGTAGAGCGTCTGCTCGGCACCAACCCGATCTCGATCGCGATCCCGACCGGCGAGGAGGATCCCTTCCTGCTCGACATCGCCACCACCGTGACATCTCACGGCACCATCAAGGTGATCGCGCAGAGGGGCGAAGAGATGCCGGAGGGCTGGGTGGTGGACCTGGCGGGCAACCCGATTCTCGATCCGAAACGGGCAGACGAAGGGTTCCTGATGCCGATCGGCGGGTACAAGGGTTCGGGGCTCAACATCGCGATCGGGCTTCTTGCCGGGGTGCTCAACGCCGCAGCATTCGGGGCTGAGGTGATCGACCACCGTGGGGTTCCCGACCAGGCAGCCAATACGGGTCAGGCCATCCTGGCGATGCGCCCCGACCTGTTTCGCGACTCCGACGAGTTCAAAGCGGCGGTGGACCACCACCTGCGTGCCCTACGCGCCGCTGGAGGTCCGGGCAGCGTTCACCTCCCTGGTGAGACGGCCGCCGCTCTGACACGGGATCAGCGACAGGAGGGGATCCCGGTGTCAGAGGTCCTGTTGGGGCAGTTGCGGGAACTGGCAGCCCGTTTCGACCTGGAGGACCGGCTCGACTCGTGACGAGTCACAGTGGGGCAGCAGGTATCGACCACCGGACGTGGTCAGGCGTGATCTCATCGAGCGAGCGGCATCCGATGTTGGCCATCGTGTTTGCGATCTCGTCGCGGAGGATCTCGAGCACCCGAAACAAACCTGGAGCGCCACCAACGGCCAGCCCCCAACACTGCAGCCGGCCGATCCCAACCGCCCGTGCCCCCAGGGCGAGGGCTTTGCATATCTCTGCCCCACGTGTGAAACCGCTGTCGATCACCACGTCGACCTGGTCGGACACCGCATCGACGATCTCCGCCAGGACCTCGATGGTGCTCAGACTGTGATCGACGCTCCGACCTCCGTGGTTCGACACATAGATTCCGGACACCCCGCGTGCCACAGCCTCGATTGCGTCGGAAGGAGTCATCACTCCTTTCAGGATCACCGGTAGATCTGTCTGCTGGCAGAGCCACTCCAGGTCGGGCCAGGTGAACTTCGAGCGAAACGAATGATCGATGCCATGCCGGGCCAGACTGGGTGAGCCTTCGGTGGGAACGGTCCAGGTGAAGGTGTCCTCCAGGCTCCGGTCCCGGCGACCAATCGCCGGACTGTCCACCGTGACGCAAATCCCGGCGAAACGTGCGTGCTCCAGGCGCTCCACGATCTCCCCCATCCAGACACGATCTCCAAAGACGTAGAGCTGAAACAGGTGCCGGTCGGGAGCGGTGGCCGCCACCTCCTCCCACGAAGAGGTGGAGAGGATTCCGCATACGGCCGTGGTCCCGATGTCCGCTGCCGCGGTGGCCGCGGCCAGGGCGTCATCCGGGTGATACAGCGCCAGCGCGCCCACCGGTGCCGGCATCACCGGGATGGAGAGTGGGATTCCCAGGAAGCTGGACGAGACGTCGACCGATGTGACGTCCCGCATCACCCGGGGGACCAGGGCCAACCGATCGAGGGCGGCTCGATTTCGGGCCGTGGTCACGCCCTGCCCGGCGCCGGTCGAAGCCCAGAGATGGGCGCCCGGTTCGACCAGGGCGCGGGCCCGATCGATCACCTGGTCGACGGTCTTCAGCTCGGAAAGCTCCATGGGATCGGACACGAGGATGTCAGTAAACCACCCGCACCAAACGGCCCTCCCGCGCCGATCGGTCGATCGCCGCGCAGACGTGGGCGCTGGCCAGCCCGTCGAGCCCGGAGGCAGTCGGCTCGTCGCCCCGGAGCACGGCGCTGGTGAAGGCGGCCAAGGAGAGACGGTGCGCCTCGGGGGCGGGATAACGGGTGATTGTCTCCCCGCTGTCGGTGAGGACCGCCAGCTCGCCGTCGCTGCGGGAGCGGGTGAACGACCGCCCCACGATCCGGCCTGCGGTGCCGTAGATCACTATGTCGTTCAGCGGGTCCCGTAGCCGCTCATTGGCGTTGTACTGGATCATGGCACCGTTCCCGAACCGAATCAGGAGCAGGGCGAGCATCTCGACCTGGCCGGTCTCGGGGCCCCGGTCGAACATGGCCATCACTTCGATCGGGTCGGAGTCGAGGATCACCCTGAGGAAGTCGAGACCGTGAACCCCGACGTTGTGCACCGATCCCAGACCGGCGATCTCGGGGTCGGCGCGCCAATTGTCGTAGTGACGGGGCCCGGAGCCGACTTGCAAGTGGACCACCTCGACTTCGCCGATCAGCCGATCTGCGATCAGATGTCTCACGTCCTGCACCCATGGGAGATGGCGGTTGTGAAAGTTGATCCCCAGCTTCACCCCCGCCGACGAGCAAGCCTCCACTGCCCGCTCCGCGTCGGGCACGTTTGTCGCCAGAGGCTTGTCACAAAGAACGTGCTTGCCGGCCCGGGCGGCAGCGATCACCTGGTCTGCATGTAGGGCATTGGGAGTCGCGATGAACACCGCCTCGACTTCGGGGTTGGACAGCATCGCCTCGTAGTCGGTATAGGAGTATCGAGCCCCGAACCGGGCGGCGAAATCGGTGGCGCGCCCCTCATCGCGGCTCACCGCCGCAACCAGGTCGCACTCTGGTTCGTCGACCATTGCCGGCGCCATGGTGCTCTGAACTATGTTGCCGATCCCGATGACTCCCCAGCCGAGCCGGTTCACGTCGTTCGTCACGGGCCAAGGATCCGCGTCGGGTTGTCGACGAGGATTGCTTCCTGCTCGTCGCCGGTCAGCTCCGGCAACCCACGAACCCAATTGACCGCATCGTGGAGGACCATCGGGGCCGGGTAGTCGGTGCCCAGGACCACCCGATCGATGCCCACGGTGTCGATCAAGAAGCGCAGCACCGGCCCGCTGTAGGTGCAGCAGTCGTAGTAGAAACGCCCCAGGTACTCGCTGGGTACCAGGCTCTGGGAAAAGCCGTCATCCCCGGGGAAAGGAGGTCTCATCTGGCCGTCGAAGTCTCCCGGCATGGCGCCGGCCACTTTGTCCATCCGTGGTATGCCATAGGGCGTGTATCCCCCGGCATGGGCGAGCAGCAAGTTCAGGCCAGGAAAGCGGTCGAGGACCCCGCCGAAGACCAGAGCCGCGAAAACCAGGGCCCGCTCGGTGAGATTGCCCACTGCGTTGCCCAGCTTGTAGCGCTTGATCCTCTGCTCGACCGAGGTGCCTCCGCCCTGATGGAAGAAGAGGAGGGCACCGAGCTCCTCGACAGCCTTGAAGAAGGGGAGGAACTCCGGCTCGTCGTAGGTCCGACCGAGGACGTGGTCGTTGATGACGGCGCCCTTGAGACCGATCTCGGTGACGACTCTCTCCAGCTCGACGATGGCGGTCGGGATGTCCTGCATCGGCAGGGTGGCCAATCCCATGAACCGCGTGGGGTGTTCCTCCACCATCTCTGCGATCTCCTGATTGCACTCTCGGGCGATCAGCTTGGTGACACTCAACTCGTTGTCGTACTGATAGAAGCCGATGGTCGGCGTCACCAGCTGCATGTCCACCCCGAGGGAGTCCATCTCTTCCAGTCGCTCCGGGAGGGACTTGTCAAAGCCTCCCCGACCGAGCTCGCCGGGCACCCTGTCCAGCCCGTGCCATTCTCCCTTGGACCGGATGGCGGTCTTGTACCGCTCGGGGGTCACGTGGGCGTGCATGTCGATGACCGGCATTGGGTAGGGCTCCCTCGTCAGAATCGGTGGCGGTCGGGAGACTTCGATCGCCCCGAACAGCGGCCAGAGATCGATTTCATAAGCTACATTATACATTCTACCGGACCCACCCCATTTCTAGAGTGGGCTCATAGGCGCCGAGGAGAGACGAGATGTATGAGCTCATGAAGCATCGCTTGCAGCGGGGCGAGCGATTGGTGGTGTTCGCGGTGGGCCGGATGTTCCATCACAACATGGTCCGATATCTCGGGATGCAGGGTGACTTCGACGGGTTCTGGATCGACGTCGAACATGGAGGGTTGACCGCCTATGACATAGAGATCGCGGCCACCGCCGGCATGGCACACGGTTTGGATTGCTTCGTGAGGGTGCCGCCAACGGACTACGCGACGGTGACGCGTTGTTTCGAGAGCGGAGCCACCGGGGTGATGGCAGCTCAGATCATCTCGGCCGACCAGGCCGAGGAATTCGTGCGTTGGGCGAAGTTCGCTCCCAGAGGTCGGCGTGGTTTGAACCCCCTCGGGTTTGACGGTGGCTACGGGACGGTCCCGTTGGCCCAGTTCGCAGAGAGGTCCAACCGGGACACATTCGTCGCGATTCAGATCGAGACAGCGCAGGCCGTCGAAGAGGTCGATGCCATCGCGGCAATCGACGGAGTCGATCTGCTCTTCGTGGGACCGTCCGACTTGAGTCAAGCAGTCGGTGTTATCGGGGACTTCACCGGGCCAGAGTCGCTCGAAGCAATCGACCGGGTTGCCGCCGCCTGCCGTGCCCATGGAAAACGGTGGGGCGCGGTGACTCCTTCCCCGAGCTATGCGGCGATGCTGGTCGAAAAGGGGTGCACCCTGATCTCCCCGACCAACGACGTCAAGCTGGTGACCACGGGTTTGGCACAGGTCAAGGAGGAGTACGCCGGGCTCTGGGAGTAGCTGCAGCGGGAAGCAGGGTCAACCGGCCTGGTTGGCGTTCAGTTCGGCGCCTTCGAGGGGTAGTCCGATGTGGGCGAGCTGGATCTCGACCGCACGATCGAGGTCTTGGGCTTCGTACGCCTCAAGAAGCGCGAAATGGTCGGCGATCGCTCGTCTCCTGATCTCCGGATGTAGCCGTTGAGCTTGAGCCACGAAGAGCCCGCCCGCTTCCTCAAGAGCCTGGAGCATGGTCCCCAGTCGTTTGGTGCCGGTCGCCTGATGGAAGATGGAGTGGAACTGGCTGTTCTTTTGCACCCAGGAGCCGAGGTCATCCTCACGTGAGAGGTCGTCGGCCAGAGCCTTTGCCGCATCGAGCTGGGCGCTGGTGATGTTCGCCATCGCCTTGGCGATGGCGAAGTCCTCGAGTGCCCGGCGAATTGCGGTGATCTCGACCATCTCATCCCAATCGGGTTTCCGGACGGTGCCGATGCGGTGACTATCCAGCGTGATCAAACCCTCGCTGGCCAGATCGCGCATCGCCTCACGAACCGGCGTGGTGCTCACGCTCAGCTGGTTGGCGATCTCGGTCTGGACCAGTCGTGACCCACCGGAGAGGTCCCCGCGGAGGATGGCGGCGCGCAGGGCATCACGAACCAGGTCTACGGCTGTTATCCGCCGTGACGTCGATGCGTCGAGACGGAAGATGTCGTCCGTCGCCACGGGACCTCTCCTTTTCGGGACTGCCAAACTGAGCTCTCATGGGTTCCCGATGAGAGATCTTGGTAGTCGGGACTGCGTTCTGTACTATACCGACTATAGAGATTAAATTGTGATGCCGCCCCGGAACAACCCGCGGGGATGACGACCGGGCCACAACCAGGTGGCTCGCAGACAGGAGAGAGGATCATCGCCAGATACGCCAAAGGGCCGTTCGCAGTCGACTGGGAGGACCGATACGACTTCGGTGAGCTTCGACGTCAACGTGTGAAAAAGGCCCATGCGGCTCTGGAGGAGTCCGACGCCGATGCCGTGCTGGTGTGGAAGGATGAGAACGTCCGCTACCTGACGGCGCTGCGTGCTCAACTCATCGCCGGTAAGACCACCTCACTCAATGGCGCGCTGCTGACGACCGACGCCGACCCTATTCTCCTCGGCTCAGGTGGAGAGATCGACAAGGCGCGCTTTGGGATGAGTTGGATCGGTGAGGCCCACGCGGTCCCGATCATGGAGCAGCGAGAGCTGGTGGACGGGTTCGTCGGCGACATCCTGACACCGCTTCTCGCGGCAAGGGACCTGACCACGGGCAGACTGGCCGTCGACCAAGCGAACATCTCGTTCATCCAGTCGATGCGGGCGCACTTTCCGGACCTCGAGCTGGTGGACGGCGACACCGTGATGCAGCAGGCCCGCTGGATCAAGACCGACCTCGAGGTGGCTGTGATCGAGGAGGCGTGTGCGATCGGCGACTCGGTGACCCAGCGCGCTCTGGACGAGACCAGGGCAGGTCGTCGAGAGCTCGAGGTGGCCGCCGATGCGATGCAGACGTTGTTCCAGCTCGGTGGCGAGATGGCGCACGTCATCACCCCTTACGTCGCCTCGGGTGAGCACATGTCGCCACCCCATCGGCTGGCGACGGACAAGATCATTCGCAATCAGGACCTTTGCTTCATCGACATCGGCGCCATGTGGAACGGCTACTTCGCCGATATCGGTCGCACCACGATCGTCGGAAGGCCATCAAAGGAACAGCAGAAGATATATACGGCTGTCTATGAAGGGCTGATGGCCGGTTTGGACAAGATGCGCCCTGGCAATACCAACCAGGACTGCGCCGACGCCATCATCGCCAAGATCGGCGACCACGGGCTGGAAGAGCATTTGTTCAGCCTGTTCATCGGTCACGGGATAGGGATGGGAGCCAACGAGCCCCCGTACATCGGTGAGACCCTGCCCGGTGCCACCACTTATGAGTTCCAGCCGAACATGGTGTTCGCGGTCGAGCCTTTGGTCTGGGTCCCCAACGTGCGAGGTGGCGGCGGGGTGCGTCTCGAAGACATGGTGCTGATCACCGACGACGACCCCCATCTCCTCTCCCGGGTGGAATACGAGGAGCGGTTGCTGGTTTAGTTGTCCCCCCTCGACGCGCTCACTTCGTTCGCTTGTGTCGGTCCCCCCGCTCCGCAGGGGGACAACAGCGGGACCGTCCGAACGGAGTGAGGGCGAGGGGGGTTCGCTCGCGTGTCAGCCCTGCAGGAACTCGATCACCGCGTCCACGACGACCGTTCCCACCCGATCCACCGATTCCACGGTGTTCCCCGCCACGTGCGGGGTGAGAAGGAGATTGGGCACGCCGGCGAAGGTGGCAGCCGGCTTCGGCCCCAGCGGCTCGGTGGCGAAGACGTCCAATGCGGCGCCTGCAAGCCTGTGGTCGCGTAGAGCCTCGGCGAGGGCCGCTTCGTCCACAATGCCCCCGCGTGAGGTGTTGACCAGGATCGCGGTGGGTCTCATCAACGTCAGAGCCGCCGCGTCGATCAAGTTCCGGGTCCCATCGTCGAGGGGGATGTGGAGGCTGACCACATCTGAGGTGGAGAGGAGAGTCTCCAGGTCGACCTTGCCCACCATGCCCCATGCATCGTCATCGTCGGGGAGGAGAGGGTCATGGGCCACGACCCTCATCCCGAAGACGGCCGCCCGCATCGCAACCTGGCGGGCGATCGAGCCGAATCCGACCAGCCCAAGCGTCTTGCCCAGGAGCTCGTGGCCGAAGGCATGACCCTGCCGCGGCCACTCCCCGGCCACCATCGACGGTGTCATGTCGTAGACCCCCCGCACCAGCACCAGCATCACCCCGATCACGTATTCGGCCACCGAGACCGCATTTGCCCCCACGGCCGGGATGACGGTTACACCGGCCCCGGCGCAACCATCCATGTCGATGTTGTCGAGGCCCACCCCGAGACGGCCCACCACCCGAAGACTCGGCGACGCATCCAGCAGTTCCTGGTCGATTCGGGTGCGGTTCCGGATGAAGACTGCAGCCGCGTCCCCGATCTCGATGAGGAGCCGGGCGCGGTCGGCGTAGAGATCCGGTTCGTAGACCACCTCGAAGCTCTGGCGGAGACGGTCGAGGTGGTTCTCGGGCAGGAACTCGGAGACTACGACCCTGGTCACGGGTTGGTACGGAGCGCCAGCCCGATGATCTCCCGGGCCTCGGCCGCTGACGCTATCTCCCGGCCCTGCTCGGTGGCGATACGGACGATCTTGTCCACAAGCCGTGCGTTGGTTCCGGCGAGCTCACCCGGGGAGAGATAGGGGTTGTCCTCCGAGCCGACCCTGACGTGCCCGCCGAGACCGATGACCATCGAGAGCAGCTTCCACTGCTCGGTGGGGCTCATAACACTCACGTTGTAGTTGACGAAGTCGGGGAGGAGCCCGGTCATGTAGAGAAGCGCCGCCTCGGTCGGCGGGGTCCACGAACCCCCCGCCCAGTCGAGGAAGACCGTGGCCCAAAGCGGTTCCTCGAGCAGTCCTTCGCCATGGAGTTTGCTCAGGTTCCACACCGCTCCGGAATGGAACACCTCTATTTCGGGCTTGACCCCGTGTCGGGGAAGCTCGCGGGCATAGTCACGGAGCTCCTCCAAGGGATGCAACGAGTAGATGGCGTTGGGTGGGTACTCGGGATCGGGCTGGAAGTACTCGTCGTGGGCGTTGAAGGCGACTGACATCATCTCCGGCCCCAGCTCGAGCAACGGGACCCGGTCCTCGAAGCGAGCCCCGGCGATGCCATATTGGATTATGGTGTCCCGCTCGGAACGGATCCCTGCGGTGATCTCGGCCCAGCCCTCCACGTCGATCCGGCTCAGCTTGCGCCCGTCGTCCTGTAGCTCCGCCTCCAGCTTGCGCACGCCGTGGAGATGAGAGACGGCCGCACCTGCGTCTATACATTTGATGTACTCCGCGGCGATGACTTCGGTGTTCTCCCGGGTCGGCGCCGGGCAGTGGGGGTTCGACGGGTACGACACCGACGAGTCGCAGGCGGCGGTGATGATCAGCTTCTCCATGTGGTGCCCCCGTCTTCTGTTACTTGCCGGAGCCGGTGACCAGACCGGCCACCACGTACTTCTCCACCCGGGTGTAGACCAGGATGAAGGGAAGCACGGTGAGCAAGGTGAACGCGGCCTCGCCGGGGAAGTTGGCTATGCCTTCGATGCCCTGCATGAGATAGAGCTCGAAGGGGAGGGTGCGTTTGCCAGGTGAGCTGGTCAGGACCAGCACCAGGGTGAACTCGTTCCACGCCTCGCGGAAGGCAAGGACGCCGATGGTGATCATCGCCGGTGAAGCCAGAGGGGCGACGATGTAACGGAGACGACCCCACAAAGAGGCACCATCGACGTTGGCCGCCTCTTCGATCTCACGCGGGATCTGTTGGAAGAACCCAACCATCAACCACACCGCAAGTGGGAGCAGCATGCCGGTGTAGACGATGATCAGGGTGAACCGCTTGTCGAGCAGGCCGGCGGCGACCGCGAGCCGATACAGCGGGACCATGAGCCCGAGGCTCGGCACCAGTCTGGGGAGCAAGGTGAACAGCAGCAGCAGATGGCGACCCCGGAACCTGAACCTGGCGAAGGCGTAGGCGGCGGGCACGCCGATCAGGATGGTGAGGGCGGTGGTTCCCACCCCGACGATGAGGCTATTGAGAAACGATGCGGTGAAGCTCTCACTGGAAAGGACCTCGCGATAGGCGTCGAGGTTGGGGTTGGTGGGTATGAGGCCCGGGTCGGCAAACACCGCGGCGCGCTGTTTGAAGGAGACCGACATGGTCACCAGGAACGGAGTGACCGTCCAGAGGACGAGGGCGACGAGGGGGAGGGCGAGCAGCACCTGCTTCAACCCGCGTCTCAGCCTCCCGCCGACCAGCCGACGTGGTTCGGGCGGAGGACCGGTGACCGCCGCCGCGGCCCTGGCGGTCTCCTCTGCGAAGGCGGGCTCGTCGCCGTGCCGTACGTCGGTCATTGCTGGTACTCGTATCGACGGCCGATGGCCACGTAGGCCAGCGTGAGAACGGCGTTGAGGACGAGGATGAACGCGGCGATGGCCAATGCCGATTCGAACTCGAGATTGCGGAAGGCGACGGTGTACATCTCCATGGCCAGGGTCTGGGTCGCCTTGAGCGGGCCACCCCCGGTGAGGGCGAGCACGACGCCGAGACCGGTGAGGGTCGAGTAGGACAGCCAAACCGTGCTGATGAGGAGTTGTGGGGCGAGGAGGGGGATGGTCAGATGCCGGGCCCGGGTCCATCCGGTGGCCCCGTCGACCAGGGCGGCATCCAGATAGGACTTGTCCACGGTCATCAAGCCCCCGAGCAGAACCAGGATGGTGAGCGGCAGGTCGGTCCACACCTGGGTGACGATGACGACGAACATGGCCAACCCGGGGTCGGCCAGCCATGACGGGCCGTCGACCCCGAACCACTCGATCACCTGGTTGAGCACGCCGAACTGGCTGTTGAAAAGGATGCGAAACATCACCGCGGCGGCGACGTTGGAGATGATGTAGGGGGCCACGGTGACCGCCCGGAGAAAGCGCAACTTCGACACCACCCGAAACAGGGCGAAGGCGAAGAAGAGCCCGAGCCCGGTCCCCAGGATCAGGGAGCCAAAGGTGAAGATGGCGGTCCGGTTCATGGCATGCCAGAAGGCAGGGGCATCGAACATGCCGGCGTAGTTGGCGAAACCCACCCACTCCAGGGGCGACCCGAGCGTCTCCCTGGTGTAGAGGCTCTGCCACACCCCGTAGAGGACCGGAAAACCGAGGATGGCCGCAACCAGGAGGATGGCGGGCAGGCTGAACAGGTAGGGCGTCGCCTTGTTGTGCCCCAGAACCACGTTCTGGTCCGGGCCGCGTTTCTCCTCGCGTCGACGCCACCATCGTCTTTGCGGCTTCTTAGTTGTGACCGTGGTGGCTGTCATCTGTCGAGCCCTGCATGCTCTCCCCCAAGGAAGAGCACACCCGTGACGGTGTCACGGGTGTGCCTCGTTTCTTTGGGTGCTCGTCTCAACGTAGCACCACTGGGTTTTCCTCTAGATCCCGTCGAGCAGCGCCTGGTATTCGGTGGCCAACTCCTCGGCGGTCTTGTCGGTCCCGACCACGATCTCGCCGAACATCTGCTCGAGTATCACCTCGACGTCGCCGGCCTTGGGGCCCGCCGGTGTCGGCGAGCTCCCCAGATAGGCCGCCTTGAGATCCTCGTTGAAGAACGGCCAGATCTCCTGCAGCCTGGGATCGTCGATCGCCTCCGTCTGCCTCATCGGGACCGAGCCGTTGCCAGCCGCGTCGATCAGGTTGTCAGTCTCGGCGATGTACCTGAGGACCAATGCAGCCTCATCGGGATGTTCGGACCCTGCCACCACGGCCCATGCCCGCGCCGCGGAGAGGGCGACGCCGTCTTGGCCACCGCCGGACTGGGAGAGCGGGACCGGGGTCAGGCTCCACTGGTCGGGGTAGGCAAAGCCCTCCGCTGCGCCGAAGTCGGCGGCGGTGGTGAACCCGTCCAGGATCAATCCGGCGTCCCCGGACACGAAGGCGCCACGGGACTCGTCTTCACCCCAGGCAATCGCCTCAGGGGGAAGCAGCTCCTCTTGTGCGGCCTGGAGGAACCAGTTGATGGTGTAGATCCCGGCGTCGGACATGAGGTCGGGGACTGCCTCGGTGTACTCAACCCCGGCAGCAGCCAACATCGTCTTGAGCGTGGTGACGCCCTGGCCTGCCTGCGCCTGGACCGTCATCGGGATGCTGTCGGGTCGCGCCGTCTTCATCGCTCTCATGGCGTCGAGCACGGCGTCGAGGGAGTCGAAGGGCACGGTGACCCCTGCCTCCTCGAACCATTCGGCGTTGTAATAGAGGACGTCGAAGTTGGCGGTGATCGATGCCCCGTACTTCACGCCGTCGAGGGCGGTCTCATCCCAAACCAGGGGGAGAAGCTGGCCGTACTGATCCGGAGCCTCGGCTTCCCAGGTTGCCGCTAGCTCGTCGTGGGACTCGAGCAACCCTGCCTCGACATAGCTGGCGATCAGGAACGAGTCCTCGGCGCCGAGCACGTCAGGCAACGGCTGACCGGCGTCCCGCATCCGGAGGAACTGCTGCAGGATGTCGTCATTGGCCTGGACGTCCCAGGTGACGTTGATGTTCGGGTGCTCAGCCATGAAGCTCTCGAACCCGTCGGGTGGGATGTAGTAGTCCCGGGTCACCCAGATGACGATGTCGACCTCCTCCATTTCCTCGCCGCCGGCGGTGGTGTCGGTGTCACCTCCGTCTGCGGTGGTCTCGGTGTCGCCACCCGCTGTGGTGGTCGTGTCGTCTGCGTCGTCGCCGGCACAGGCTGCAATCACCAGCCCCAGAGCCAGCAGTAGGGCAAGTAGTCGATGGTTCGTTGATTGGATCTGGCCTCGTGAGTCGGATCCAGCGCGCCGTTTCCGTCTGAAGATCACTGATTCTTCTCCTCCCGTATCGATGCCTGCGATGGGCCCCGAGCGCCGTATGCAGATGAGAAATCGCGGATCTTTCCTGCACTATGTAGAATACCGACTATTCGTAACACGGTCAAGCGGGCCCGTAGCATGATCCGGGCCTCTTCCGAATCGTCGATTGGAGTTGACATGGAAGCGGTGAGAGTGGCCTCGATCGGACTCGGTTGGTGGGGTGGAAACCTGGCTGACAAGGCGCGTTTGGCCGGTCTCGAGGTGGTGGGAGCGTTCGCCCGGGGCCGGGAGCAGCGTGAGGAGTTTGCCCGTCTTCATGGAGGCCGGCCCGCGTCGTCCCTCGAGGATCTTCTCTCCGATACCGAGGTGGAGGCAGTGATGATCGCGACGCCCCACTCGACTCATGCCGATCTGGTGGTTGCCGCAGCGGAGGCGGGCAAGCACATCTTTGTCGACAAGCCGTTCACGTTGAGCGTCGCCGAGGCAAAGCGGGCGAGTGCGGCGGCTGATCGAGCAGGCGTGGTGCTCCAGGTGGGTCACAACCGCCGGCGTCAGCCGGCGACGCGTCGGCTCAAGCAGTTGGTGGATGGCGGCGAGCTGGGGATGGTCCACTACGCGGAAGCCAATCTGTCCTACCCCAAAGGGCTCAACCCTCGAACCGGCTGGCGTGGTGATCCGGCCGAAAGCCCCGCAGGCGGGATGACCGGGCTGGGCGTCCACATGGCCGACAACCTCATCTATCTCCTCGGCCAGGTGGCAAGGGTTGTCGCCTTCAGCAAGAGAATCATCGGAGTCGGCCCTCTCGACGACGCCACGACCGCGACCTTGGAGTTCCACAGCGGTCCCCTCGCCGTTCTCGGCACGACGATGGTGATACCCGACATCGCCCGAACCGCCGTCTGGGGAACTGAAGCCGCCGCGTGGAATGAGGTCGATGGCGAGCGCTTCTACCTTCAGCGGACCGGGGAGAAGTATCGCACAGAACAGCCAGTGGACACCCTGGACACCGTCAAGGACGAATTGGAGGAGTTCGCCACCAACGTGCGCACCGGCACCCGACCCGAGACCGGCGGCCCCGAGGCGCTCGAAGTGATCGCGGTCCTCGAGGGCATCGTCGAGAGCGTGCAAACCGGGAGCGTGGTGGATCTGGACGTGGTGCGAGCGCGGGAGTAGCGGGCGGCGCGCGCCGCGTGCCTGTCAGTCCTTCTCCTTGGGTAATCTCACTGTTGGCTTCCACCTTTGGGGGGTGGTGCAACCGGTAGCACCGTTGGTTGCGGGGTCCTGTAAGAGCGGGTCAGTCCTGGCCGCTGGGTAATCTCACTGTTGGCTTCCACCTTTGGGGGGTGGTGTAACCGGTAGCACGGCAGGTTTTGGTCCTGTAAGAGCGGGTTCGAGTCCTGCCCCCCCAGCGTCAGCCACCGAGAGGTACGTCTTGCCAGTTCATGTGGTGATCCTCGCTGCCGGCGAGGGCAAGAGAATGAGGTCCGATCTGCCCAAGGTGGCCCACATGGCGGCGGGACGGTCCCTGATCGGTTGGGTGCTGGAGGCGGTTCGCCCGTTGGAGGCGGCGAGCACCGTTGTTGTCGTCGGTCATGGAGCCGAAATGGTCGACCCGCATCTTCCCCAAGGGGTTCTCTCCGCAGTTCAGAGTGAACAGCTCGGAACCGGGCACGCCACCCAAGTGGGCCTCGACGCACTCGACGAAGTGGAACCCGATGACACGATCATGGTCCTCTACGGGGACATGCCGTTGCTCAGTGACGGTCTGCTGAGAAGACTGGCTGATCGATCTCCCGACGTGGCGGCTCGTCTGGTGACCTCAACTTTCGATGACCCCACCGGCTATGGCCGTGTCATCAGGGACGGTCGTGGGTTGGTGGAGAAGATCGTGGAGGAGCGGGATTGTGACGATGCCCAGCGGGCGGTGAGGGAAATCAACGCCGGCTCGTACGCCTTTCGGGCCAGGGACCTGATCGATGCTCTCAGCCTCGTTTCCAACGACAATGCCCAGGGCGAGTATTACCTGACCGACGTGGTTGGGATCCTGGTGGGGAGAGGGGAGCGTCTGGAACCGGTGGAGACGACACCCGAGGAGGTGGTCGGTATCAATTCTCAGAGCCAATTGTCGGAGGCGACTCGACTCTTGCACAAGCGCACCAATCAGAGGCTGCTCGAATCGGGAGTGTGGATTCTCGATCCCGACCGGACCTACATCGACGACACAGTGTCGGTCGAGCCGGGGGCCAGGATCTATCCGGGGGTCCATCTCGAGGGAGAAACCAGGGTCGGAGCGGGAGCCCAAGTCGGGCCCGATGTCTTTGCTGTCGATTCCACCATTGGTGCCGGGTCGACCGTGTGGTACGCGGTGCTGCGTGGCGCGATGATCGGGGAGGATTGCCAGGTCGGCCCATACGCCTCCCTGCGTCAGGGCACGGTTCTGGAGAAGGGTGCCAAGGTCGGGACTTTTGTGGAGACCAAGAACACCACGCTCGGTGAGAATGCCAAAGCACCTCATCTGTCGTATCTGGGCGACGCAACCATCGGCGCCCGATCCAACATCGGCGCCGGGTCGATCACCTGCAACTATGACGGCTATCAGAAACACCGAACCGAGATCGGTGAAGAGGTCTTCATCGGATCGGACACCATGCTGGTTGCCCCGGTGAGGATCGGAGACCGCGCTGTCACCGGCGCCGGTTCGGTGATAACGCAGGACGTCGACGAAGGCGCTCTTGCCGTTGAGCGGAGCGAGCAGCGTCTGATCGACGGCTACTCTGAAAGGCGAGCCAAGAGACATGCCGCCAACGAAACAGAGGACTGAGTTGGACATTGTTTCCCGCAACCGAATGATGCTGTTCACCGGGGGCGCCAATATCCCCCTCGCTGAAGAGGTGGCGGAGGTCCTGGGCGTGGCGCTGGGTGACCTCGAGCGGTCGCGATTCGCCAATGGCGAGCTCTACATTCGACCCGGTGAGAGTGTCCGTGGGGCGGACTGCTACGTGATGCAGTCTCATTGCGAGCCCATGAATGACAACATCATGGAGCAGCTGATAACGATCGATGCGCTGAAGAGGGCGTCCGCGCGTCGCATCACCGCGGTGATGCCCTACTTCGGATACTCGAGGCAGGACAAGAAGGTCAGGCCGCGGGAGCCGATCACCGCTCGGCTGGTCGGGGACCTCTTCATGACGGCGGGCGCCGACCGGTTGGTCTCGGTGGACCTGCACACCGGCCAGTTGCAGGGATTCATCCACAAGCCGTTCGACTCGCTGACAGCGCTTCCCATCATCACCGAGTATCTGTCCGAGCGGCTCGATGGCCCGACCACTGTCCTCTCCCCGGACGCTGGTGGGGTGAAGCGGGCCGAGCGGTATGCCAGATTTCTCGATGCCTCCGTCGCCTTCGTGTACAAACGGCGCGATCCGACCGAGCACAACGTCTCTTCGGCGTTGGCGATGGCGGGATCGGTCAAGGACCGGCATGTCGTGATCGTCGATGACATCATCGACACGGCGGGGACGGTCACCAACGCCGCCGAGATGGTCCATGCCCAGGGCGCCCTCAGCGTGCGCATCGCGGCCACCCACGGTGTGTTCTCCGATCCTGCGGTTGACCGGATCAAGAACGCACCGGTAGAGGAAGTGATCGTTACCAATACCCTGCCGGTGTCACCCGAGGCACTGGAGTTGGACAAGGTCCAAGTCCTGTCGATAGCGCCGATCCTGGCCGAGACCCTGCAGGCGATCTTCATGGATTCTTCGGTCTCGGAGATCTTCCTCGGCGAGAACGCCTAGTGGCCGACCACTAGAATCCCCGTTCCGCCCCGGCACTTCCTACACTCCCGGCTTCGTGAGTGCGCGTCACCGCCAGCCAGCCTCCCCGACCCAAGCACGGTTCCGCGCCCTCATAATCAGCTTGGTCGCAGTCTTCCTGATTGCCTTCTTCTTCCTGCGCGGGTCGGGTGAGGGCGGTCCGAGCGACACCACCGTTCCCGAGGACGGTGGGGCCACCACCTCGACGCCGGACGTCACGGTCACCACCAACCCCGACACGACTTCTACCACCATCGCCGGCAGTGCCGGGGCCACCGGCGATCTCCCCGCCTTGCAGGGAGTCGAGCTCCAGACCGTGGCCGAGGGCTTGCGCCAACCCACGGTGCTGACCTCCCCGGTCGGGGACGAACGGCTTTTCGTGGTGGAGAGGGTGGGTGTGATCCGGATCCTCGACCCCGATCGCCGGCTCTTGGATGCGGCGTTCCTCGATATCTCGGACCGGGTCCTGGCCAACGGCATCGAGCAAGGCCTCCTCGGGCTCACCTTCCACCCGGACTATGCGAACAACGGCCGCTTCTTTGTCTACTACACCGACAGGGACGGCCGCCGGCAGCTCTCCGAGTTCCAGGTTTCGGTCTCCGACCCGAATCTCAGCTCGCCCGACACCGAGAAAGTGCTGATCGAGCGCGAGCAGCCACCCGCCGCCACCGACATCCGTCACTATGCGGGCCAGCTGGGGTTCGGGCCCGAGGGGTATCTATGGGTCTCATTGGGCGACGGCGCCGACTCGAGGGCTCAGGGCCAGGATCCGAACACTTTGTTCGGCACGGTGTCCCGCATCGATGTGGACAGCGGCGACCCCTATGCGATCCCACCGGAGAACCCATTCGTGGAGAGCGGGGGGGCGCCCGAGGTTTGGGCCTACGGGTTGAGGAACCCGTGGCGGTTCTCCATCGACCCGATCGACCGGCTGATCTACATCGCCGACGTCGGTCACGCCGACCAGGAGGAGATCAACGTCCTGCCGATCGACGAGGGTGGCTTCAATCTTGGTTGGTCCGACGTGGAGGGGACACGTTGCTTTCACGTGCAGGACTGTGACCTGGAGGACTACACCGCTCCGGTCCTCACCTACAGCCACGACGAGGGGTGCTCGGTCACGGGCGGATTCGTCTATCGGGGGAGCGCGATTCCCGAGTTGACCGGCACCTACTTCTACAGCGACTGGTGCTCACAGTGGATCAAGTCTTTCAAGTATGCCGACGGTCAGTTGACCGAGGAACGAGATTGGACGGCCGACCTGGGACAGATCGGGCAGATCAACAGCTTCGGTCTGGGTGGCGACGGCGAGCTCTATGCCATCACCCATGATGGCGTGGTCGCCCAGTTCGTAGCCAACCGTTAACCACCCGAGGGTAGATGCACCACTTCGCCCGGGTAAATGAGGTCGGGGTCCCCCGAGCGGAGCCGATCTCGGTTGGCGTCGATCACCGTCCGCCAGAACGGAGCGACCTCGTCGTCGCTTGCGGTCCTCCCCAGCTCCTGGTCGAGGTGGACCTGACTGATCTGCCACAGATGGTCACCCGGTTGCACGACGACCGACGTGGGGGCCGGTACCGAACCCCGCCCGACCGGCACGAAAGCCACCTCGCCGGCAGGCTCGGCCAGGGCAACAGAGCTGACCGCTGACACGAGCATGACGAGAAGTATGGTTCCGACTCGTTTCCTCCCCATCCCTCCAAGGTATGCCGCAATTCGGCTCGAGAGAAGGGGGTTACCATGGCCGCGCCGGTAAGTCAGGAGCAGGAATGAGAGTCCGTATCGGAATCACCGATACCAGCAAGGTCGTCGAGCTCGATGTCGACGACGTCGAAGAGTTTCAGCAAGAGTTGGAGCGGGCTGTCGCCGATGGCGGTCTCGCCTGGTTCAGCGATACCAAGGGCCGGACAGTGGGGATCCCGATCAGTGGGTTGGCCTTCGTCGAGATAGAGACCTCAGAGGGCGGTCCTGCGGTGGGATTCGCTCCGGCGGTATGAGAAGAGCGCACCGGAGTGCGCTCTCCCAACAGTCGAGCAGCCGGTCAGATCGAACGACGCCGACGCTCGGCCAGCCACCGCTTGCGGAGCCGACGTCGATCGTCCTCGGCGAACCCGCCCCAGACCCCGGACTCCTGATTGGTCTCGAGGGCATACTGGAGACAGGACTCCTGCACCGGGCAAGTCGAACAGATGGCGACGGCGGCCTCGATGTGATCGACGGCGGGCCCGGTGGTTCCTATCGGAAAGAACAGCGCAGGTTCGGAATCCCGGCACGCGGCCAGATCCCTCCAGTCTGTTGTGATGGTGGTTGTTGTGAGCAAGAGCTTCTTCCTACCTTTGTGATGTTTTTCACAAGCGTTCCCGACAATTCAAGTCCGGGAACCGTGGATTTCCGCGTCTGACGATACTGTCCGGGACCTCCTGTGTAAACGGTTTTCTTTGAATGATCAGCATCGACAACACCCCGATGGTGGTGGGTCACCGTGGCTGGCCGGCCCGGTTTCCCGACAACACGCTGGCCGGTTTCATGGCCGCCGCTTCGGTCGCCGATGCCGTCGAACTCGACGTTCGGCGCTCGGCAGACGGAAAACTCGTTCTATCCCACGACCCTTCTATCGGGGGGCTCCCGGTGTCCTCCCACCAGTGGCAAGAGCTCCTCGAACTCGATCTCGGTGACGGTCACCGCCCGGCGCTTCTCGACGAGGTGGTGGCTGCGGTCCCAAATCTCGCGATCCAGTTCGAGATCAAGAACTCCCCGCACGAGGCGGGGTTCGAGCCCGATCACCGTCTCGCGCTGGAGACCGCGGCCAGGGCTGGGCCCAAGGACATAGTCATGTCGTTCAACTGGCAGTCGATGGCCGAGGTTCGGCATGAGTTCCCTGACGTTGTGACGGGGTTGTTGGTGGGGGGCGCAGGCGACGTTGACCTGGCCGTCGATGAATGCCTCACCTTGGGACATGCCGCGTTGTTCCCATCGGTCGACCTGCCGACTCTGGGGGTGATTCAGGGGCTGGAGAGCGGGCTGCGGGTGTTTCCCTGGGTGGTCAACGACGCCGAGCGGGTCGGGGAATTGGTCGGTGTCGGAGTGTCAGGCATCATTACAGACGATCCTGCCCGGGTCCGGGCAATAGTCGGGAGAGGCCGGTGAGCATCAGAGACGAGCTCGTCCACGAGCTTAGAGACGCCATGAGGGCAAAAGACAGGCCCCGCCGCGACGTCATCCGCCAAATCGAGACCGAGGTGTCTCAGGCAAAGAGCGAGCCCGGGTTCACCGGTGAGCTCGACGACGACCTCTACCGGCGGGTAATCGCCTCTTACGTCAAGAAGATGGACAAGTCACGCCAGGAGTACCTGGACTTTGGCGAGCGGGGCCAAGCCATGGCCGACAAGCTTGGCTTCGAGGTCGAGTATCTCTCCCGCTGGTTGCCCTCGAAGCTGGGCGAGACGGCCACTCGGGCATTGGTCCTGGCCGCGATCACCGACCTGGGTGTCGCCGGAGACGGCAAGGCAGCGGGGCGAGTCACCGGGCACTTGATGAAGAGCCACGGTGGAGATCTCGATGGTGGCCTTGTCAACCGCTTGGTCCGTGAGGAGCTGGCCTCCGATTGACCGTGCCCGATTACCAGCCGATGCTGGCGACTTCGTGGCCGGCTGCGTTCGACGATCCCGGTTGGTGGTTCGAGGTCAAGTGGGACGGCTATCGAGCCATCGTCTCTGCCGATCGGGGGGAGGTTCGTGCCCGATCCCGGCGTGGGCTCGACCTGATCGGGCGGTTTCCCGAGTTGGCGAGTCTTGACGTTCCCGATGGTGTGGCCCTCGATGGGGAGGTCGTGGCGTTCGATGAGTACGGCCGCCCCTCGTTCTCCCACCTTCAGCGACGGTCAGGGTTCGCTGCTGGGGGCACCTGGGTCGATGTAGGTGTCAACCTCGTCGTCTTCGATGTCCTCTTTGCGGGAGAGGATCTCACTTCCGTCCCTTACGAAGCACGCCGGGCTCGGCTCGAATCACTCGAGCTGGCCACACCGATCATCGTGCCCGAGGCGACGCCCGAGATGGGGACCTCATTGTTCGAGGCGGCGCGGTCTCAGGGACTTGAGGGGGTGGTGGGCAAGCGACTCGGTTCGCCATATGTGCCCGGTCGCCGATCCCCCGACTGGCGCAAGGTGGCGGTGAAACGCCGGCTGCGCGCGGTGGTGGGCGGATATCTGCCCGGAGAGGGAGGGAGGGCCTCCACTTTCGGCTCGATCCTCGTCGGGCTCAACGACGAGCATGGTTTGCGCTGGATCGCGGCGGTTGGGTCGGGTTTCGACGAGCCGGCTTTGCAGGCGTTCTCGGCGGCGCTGCGTCAGATGGAGCGCACTGTGAAGCCCTTCTACAACGATGTGATCACTCCCAAGCCGATCCGTCCGGTTTGGGTCGAGCCCGAGATCGTGGTCGAGGTGGAGTACAAGGAGTGGACCCACGACCTGCATCTGAGGGCACCGGTCTACAAGGGGATCCAAGTCGCCGACCAGGAGACGGTCACCTGGGCCGACGAGGGGCCTTAGCTCCGTTCGAGGCGACCGTAGCCAGGCTGAGGCTGCATTCGTAGGCGCCCGTGGACCGCTCGCCTGTCGGCGGCTCGTCTCTCGCCCACTCCGACCGGTTGTCGTTCGACCTCGCTCGGAGGTGCGGCCTGGGGCCGCCAACGGATGGCGGCCCCAGGTCGATCGGTCAGGGAATGAACGCCTGGATCCAGTCGAGGACCTCCTGGATGTCCACCCGGCTCCCGTATCCGACACCCGCGCAGTTGCCGTTCGTGACATACGAGTTGACCGCGAGGACCGTGTCGGTGCCTCCGAGGAGATCGGGACCCCCAGAGTCCCCGAAGCAGGTTCCGCCGGTTCCGCCACCGGGATTCTGGCTGAGGCGGACGAACTCATCGGCATGGACGAAGTTGCCCGAGACGAACCTGGACTCGGCTTGGAGGCGCACCCTCAGACCGGCCCACACCGGTGGTCCGTTGCCAACGATCTGTTCCTGCACGCCGTACCCGACGATGTCGACTCCCGTCTTGTTCTTCAAGGTGTCGACGAGCCCCGCAGATGGCAGGGAGGCGTATTCCGACACCGCGCTCATCGGGACCGGCTCGCTCAGCACGATGACACCGACGTCGCGCAGGGCAAAGCCAGGAAGCCCGTTGCCGGCGCCAATGGCGAAGTCGGGATTGGTGTACGGGGTCCCGTCGTACGACGTGGCGCCGCTGAACGGGTATTCGGCATTGCTCTGCACGTCCTCGTCGAACCAGATCCGCGCCTGCACCGTGCCGTCGGTGCAGTGTCCAGCGGTCAGAACCACCGTCGGCGTCAGCAGCGACGCGCTGCACCGGTGCGATGGCACCGGGCCATTAGGGGTCTGGACGTCGAATACGGCCAATCCGACGTACGGATGGTCGTTCCCATCCGGCTGACCGTTGGTGATAGCAGCAGCTGGCAGCGCCAGTGCGGCCAGCGCCAGCGCGGCCATGGCCATTCCAAGTCGTCTCCTCATGTGTCCTCCTCTGGTCGGACGTTGGTGCTGCTGGAGAGGCGGGTACCTCGCGGGACGAACGCGGCAAACATCACAACTTGACCTCCGCGAGCAGTCGAACACCCATCTCCCATCTGTGCACGACGCTACACGTCGAGCGGTTTTCCGTGTCTTCGTGGCCGGGTCGCCGGGAATTACGACACCCGAGGTAGTTTTCCTGAGCTTCTGATCGGCTTGGAGGAAACATGGCGAGGTATGTCGTCGACTCGAGCGCAGTGCTGTATCTCCTGACCCACGAGATTGACGTGTCCGATGGGGTCGAGCTGCTCGCACCGACGCTGCTGCGCTCTCAGCTGCTGGCGATCTTGCACGAGACGGTGCACGCCGGCGAGATGGAGGCCGATGTCGCGCGGGCCTGGCTCGCCCGATTCGGGGGGATGAAGATGCGACTGCTCGGGGATGCCGTGCTTCGACGCCGAGCTTGGGAGGTTGCCGACCAGATGGGGTGGGCGTCGACCTTCGATGCCGAGTACGTCGCGCTCACCCAGCTTCAGGCGGATGCGTTCGTCACCGCCAACGCCGAGCTTCGTGACAGCGTGCAGGGTCTCGTACCGACGGCGCCAATCGACGACCTCCACCACTAGTTGTGTTGTACACAACTAGGAGACTTTTGCCTTTTTCTGCTCCTTGGTCTTGGTGGCCTCGACCGACGCCTTGAGAGCATCGAGTAGGTCGACGACTTTGGTCGGCTCCGGTGAAGTGGTGGCGACGATCTCCTCGCCCGCAACCTTCTTGGAGGCGAGATCCTCGATCACTTCCCGAGTGCGATCGACATATGCGTCCGCTACGAAGGGCTTGGTCAGATTGTCGATCAAGGAGGCGGCCATCTCCACTTCTTCGGGTCTGATCTCGACATTGGCCTCGAGCTCTTCGAACTCGGCGGCCCGCAGCTCGTCGGGCCAGTACATCGTCTCCATGACGATGACGCCTTCCTTGACCCGCAGCGTGGCCAGTTGCTGCTTCTCCCGGATCGAAACCTTGGCGATGGCGACCCGCCCTTTCTCCTCGAGCGCCTCGCCGAGGATCTTGTAGGCCTTGACTCCGGTCTTCTCGGGGATCAAGTAGTAGGAGGACTTGTAGAAGATCGGGTCGATCTCGCTTTCGTCGACGAATTGGACGACATCGACCAGCTTGTTGCCCTCCGGGTGGGCCGACTCGAGCTCTTCGTCGGTGAATACGACATAGCGGTCCTTCTCGAACTCGTATCCCTTGACGATGTCGTCCCACTCGACTTCGTTGCCGTCGGCTTCGGCCACCCGCTTGTAGCGGATGGGGGAGTGGTCGGTCTTTCGCAGCTGCTTGAACTTGGGCGTCTTGTTGTCGGTGGCGGTGTACAGACCCACCGGGATGGTGACCAGCCCAAAGTTGATGGCGCCTTTCCAGATCGCTCTTGGCATACGGCCAAGTCTATGCCGCAAAGCCGACAAGAAAGCCGTCTTGACCGATCAACAGAGCGCTCCCGGCAGGATTCGAACCTGCGCACCCGGCTCCGGAGGCCGGTGCTCTATCCCCTGAGCTACGGGAGCGGACTGGGTCGAATGGTACGTCGTCGAGGGGGCAACCCGGCAACCCGGATTACCCTTGCCCCGATGTCAGAGCGAGCGCCCGACAAGCAGTCGGACGAGGAGAACCGACACCTCGCCTCCGCCGTGGGGAACGGCCCGGCCCTCGGGGTGGCGGTCGCGGCCGCGTTGGGCTCGGCGAGAAGTGACTGAGCCCCTTTTACTCCCCACCCTCGGATCCCGGCCAACACCGACGATGAGATACCTATCGACGAGAGGAGAGGCGGAGCCTCTCGACTTCCGTGGCGCCATGCTGACCGGGCTGGCCCCGGACGGCGGCCTCTACGTCCCCGAGGTGATCCCCTCGCTCCCCCAAGGTTGGGAGAAGTGGAGCTACCAACAGTCGGTCACGGTGGCGTTGACCCTCTTCGGTGCGGAGCGGGTGGGCCCGATGGTCCTGGAGGCAGCATCCCGGTTCAGGCACCCCGACGTCGCCCCTCTGGTCCCGGTAGGGGATCGTCACATCCTCGAGCTGTTTTGGGGCCCGACCCTGTCCTTCAAGGACCATGCGCTTCAGATAATGGCCCGCATGCTCGACCGGGAGTTGGGAGAGCAGAGAACGATCCTGGGCGCCACTTCGGGAGACACCGGCTCGGCGGCAATCGAGGCCTGCAGAGGGAGGCCCAACCTTCGCATCGTTGTCCTCTTCCCGGAGGGCAAGGTCTCCGAGTTCCAGCGGCGACAGATGACCACCGTCGACGATCCCAACGTGTTCGCCGTGGCGGTCGACGGCACCTTCGACGACTGCCAGGCGATGGTCAAGGAAGCATTCGGCCGTCATGTCGGATTGCTCGCCTTCAACTCGATCAACTGGGCGCGCGTGGCGGCTCAGGTCGGCTACTACGTCTACCTCGCCGCCATGATGAAAGAGCCATTCGACGTTGTCGTACCCACCGGCAACTTCGGCAACGTCTTCTCCTGCTGGGTGGCGAAACGGATGGGGGCGCCGATAGAGACAATCACCATCGCCAACAACGCCAACCGTGGTCTCGCCACCCTGGTGGGGACGGGGTCGATGGACCAGTCGAACGTGCTCCCGACCCTGGCGCCGGCCATGGACGTTGGAGTTCCGTCGAATCTGGAGCGTTTCACAGGCGACGCCGGCCTGGAGTTCGAAGCCGGGTTCGCCGATGATGAGCAGATCAGGGCAACCATCGCCGAGGTCGACCGAAGACATGCCTATCTGCTCGACCCACATACGGCGACCGCCTGGTTCGTCGGGGAGGAGAAGATGGGGAGCAGGCCCCAAGTGGTGGTGGGGACGGCACATCCGGCCAAGTTCGCCGAGGCCGTTCAGCGCTCGATCGGCCGTGTGCCCGAGCCACCTCCTGGCTTTGAATACCTGCTCAACAGACCGGAGCGAGTGGCTCGAATCGGCGTGGATCGGTCACAGCTCGACCGCCTCATCAGTTGAGGATCGCGCGATTGCTTTGCGCAATCACAACGAGCAGCTACGATATGTCCTGTTGGCGGCGCCAAGGGACGTCGCAACGACCCACTCAAAGCCCTCATTCGAGGCATGCCCCATTGTGAGGCAATGGTGCGTAAATCCCGGTCCGATTGAGCCCACCTAGGGACGAATCGCGAAGGATCCAATGACTACACGAGCTCAACTCCAGAGCAAGTCAATCGACGAACTCAGGCAAATCGCCGACGCCGTGGGCATCGAGACCGATGGTCTGCAGAAGTCCAAGCTGATCACTGCTCTCGTCGACGCAGGACAGGTAGCCGAGGCATCGCCGACCGAAGATGTCGAGCTGCCCCAAGCCACACCTCGCACCGAGCGGGTGGCACAGAACGGCGAGGAAGAGTCCGACTCATCCGAGACGGCCGAGACGCGCCCGGAGCCACGCCAGGGTGGCCGCAGTGATTACGGCGACGACCAGCGGCAGGGTGCCAATCGAAATCGCAACCGTCGCCGACGAGGCGGTGGGCGTGAGGACGAGTACATCCCCGAAGAAGATCTCGAAACCCGCGAGGGCCTCCTCGACACCTTGCCCGAAGGCTATGGATTTCTGAGGGTCACCGGGTACCTGCCCGGCGACAACGACGTGTACGTCTCGGCCAACCAGGTGCGCAAGTTCCGTCTGCGTAAGGGCGATATCGTCTCCGGCCCGATCCGCCCCCCGCGTTCCAAGGAGAAGTTCCCCGCGATCGTTCGGATCGACAAGGTCAACGGAATGACTTCCGACGAGGCGATGAAACGGCCGAAGTTCGAGTCGCTCACCCCGCTGTTCCCCGATCAGAGGCTTCGTCTCGAAATCGACGGGCGAGCCGAGGGGATCCTCACCCGGATCGTCGATCTGATCGCGCCGATCGGCAAGGGGCAGCGTGGGCTGATCGTCTCGCCACCCAAGGCGGGAAAGACCACCGTCCTCCAGGAGATCGCACAAGCCATCACCACCAACAACCCCGAGTGCTACCTGATGGTGGTTCTGGTCGACGAGCGCCCCGAAGAGGTCACCGATATGCAGCGGTCGGTCAAAGGAGAGGTCATCTACTCAACCTTTGATCGTCCTGCCGAAGAGCACACCCAGGTCTCCGAGCTCGCCCTGGAGCGGGCCAAGCGTCTCGTCGAGATGGGCACCGATGTAGTGATCCTGCTCGACTCGATCACTCGTCTGGCTCGTGCCCATAACCTGGCCACACCGGCGTCGGGACGAATCCTCTCCGGTGGTGTCGACTCACAGGCCCTTTACCCGCCAAAGCGATTCTTCGGCGCCGCCCGAAACATCGAAGAAGGAGGGTCGCTCACCATCCTCGGAACGGCCCTCGTCGAGACCGGCTCCAAGATGGACGAGGTCATCTTCGAGGAGTTCAAGGGCACCGGCAACATGGAGCTCAGGCTCGATCGCAAGCTGGCCGACAAGCGGATCTACCCGGCGATCGACATCGAGGCGTCGGGAACAAGAAAAGAAGAGCTGTTGTTCGACCGTACGGAGCTGGCACAAGTTTGGAAACTGCGCCGGGTCCTCCTCGCCCTGGAGTCGGGTGCTGCGCTCGAATTGCTCATCGATCGCTTGAAGACAACGAAGTCCAATGGCGAGTTCCTCGCCGAAGTCGCCAAGAGCAGCGGCAGCTGAGAATTAGGAGACCGCGGTGCAGACCGATATTCATCCCACCTACGGCGAGACCAACGTCACCTGCTCGTGTGGAAACACTTTCGTCACCAACAGCACCAAGCCCGGTGACATGCACGTAGAGCTCTGCAACGAGTGCCACCCGTTCTTCACCGGCAAGCAGAAACTGGTCGACACCGGTGGCCGTGTCGAGCGTTTCCAGAAGCGCTACGGCAAGACCGTGTTCACCAAGGCCGGGGATCCGGTCCCCGAAGGCGCAGAGGCTGAAGCCGTCGAAGCAGAGTGAGCCGCCCTTCCCCCCGACAACGAAATTGGGACGCACAGGTCCGGATTTGACCCCTGACCGTCCCCATCAAAAAGGGGTGAGCGTCGACCCCGCCAAAACGGTGGGAGGCCAGGCAGTGATCGAAGGCGTCATGATGCGCGCCCCGGGAGCCTGGTCGGTTGCGGTTCGTCAACCCGACGACTCGATCGTGGCTCGGCGCGACCAGCTGGAACGGCTCTCCCAACGCAACCGTGCCGCCCGGATTCCATTGGTGCGCGGGATCCTGGTTCTCTGGGAGTCGCTGAGCCTGGGGTTCAGGGCTCTTTCCTGGTCGGCCGAGAAGGCGGCAGGGGAAGAGGAGGAGCCGCTGACCAAAGCCCAGATCGGCTGGACCATGGCGTTGGCAATGACGCTGTTCGCCGGTTTGTTCATCCTCTTGCCCGCCCTTGCCGCAAGTGCGGTGTCGGGCGAATCGGGAATCCTGTTCAACGTCATCGAGGGCCTGATCCGTCTCGCCCTGTTCATCGGCTACATATGGGCGATCGGGCGCTCCAAGGAGATCGGCAGGGTCTTCGAGTACCACGGTGCCGAGCACATGTCGATCCACGCCTATGAGGCGGGGGAGCCGCTGAGCATCGATTCTGTCCGGCGCTATCCACCCGAGCACCCTCGCTGTGGCACCAGCTTCCTCTTGATCGTGGTGCTCGGCTCGATCATCCTCTTCTCGTTCTTCGGTCAGCCGGGCTGGGCATTCCTGGTGGTCTCCCGTCTTCTCGGCATCCCGATCATCGCTGGGCTCGCCTACGAGTTGCTCCGTTGGTCGGGAACCAGGAGCACCGGCGTGTTGGCACGAGTCCTCGCCGCTCCCGGGATATGGCTTCAGAAGCTCACCACCCGTGTTCCTGACAGATCACAGATCGAAGTTGCGATCTCGGCCCTGGTGGTGGCCTTGGACGACGAGATGCTGGAGAACGTGCTCGGGCGAGGCGGTGTGCCGGATTCGGCGCTGTCGGCTCGTCTCGCCGTGGTTGGAGCCTCGCCTCCACTCGCCGGCGAATGATGGACGAGTCGCTCGCGCGGAGGTTCGCCGAGATCGAGACGGCTTTCGAGGAGACCGAGGCCGCGCTGGGCAATCCTGAGATCCTGGCCGACTCGTCCCAGTTGGCCGAGCTGGGGAGACGTCATTCCGAGCTGCGGGAGGTCGTCGCCGACATTCGCCGTCTCCGGCAGCTCAACACCGATCTCCAAGAGGCCCGCGAGATGTCATCCGACGCCGACATGTCTCGACTCGCCGAGGATCTATCGGTGGAGATAGCGGAGCTCGAGCAACGCATCAGCGCCACCCTGGTCCCCAAGGATCCGGCAGCCTCCCGAGATGTCATCGTCGAGATCCGCTCGGCGGCGGGCGGGGACGAAGCCGCGATCTGGGCCGGCGACCTGTTGCGCATGTATGAGCGCTATGCCGAGCAAGGTGGGTTCAAGGTCGAGGCGATGGATTCCTCCCCTTCCGAAGCCGGTGGCTACGACAAGGTCACAGTCGCCATCAAAGGAAAGGGCGCTTACTCGAGGATGAAGTATGAGGCCGGGGTCCATCGGGTACAACGGGTGCCAAAGACCGAGTCACAGGGACGGATCCACACTTCGACCGCGACCGTCGCCGTCCTGCCTGAGGTTGAGGAGGTGGAGGTGGAGATCGACCCCAATGACGTGAAGGTCGACGTCTATCGATCGACCGGGCCGGGCGGCCAGTCGGTCAACACCACCGACTCGGCAGTGCGTCTCACCCATCTGCCCACAAACTTGGTGGTGACCTGTCAGGACGAGAAGAGCCAGCTCCAGAACAAGGAGAAGGCCATGCGCATCCTGCGGGCCCGGCTCTATCAGATGGAGCTGGAGCGACAGCAGGCGGAGTTGGCCGGGGCGAGACGATCCCAGGTGGGATCGGGGGGCCGCTCGGAGAAAGTCCGCACCTACAACTACAAGGAGAACCGGGTGACTGACCATCGCATCGGTCTCACCCTCAAGCGGCTCGACCAGGTGCTGGAAGGGGATCTCGGCGAGCTCGTCGATGCACTTGCGGCTGACGAGCAGGCGACCCGGCTCGCGGCCGGCAACTGAGGGCTCTCGACTTCAGGCGCCGGCACCGAGGTTGGCCACGCCCTTGCGCTCCATGTTTCCCCAAGCGCGGGTCTCCTTGCCTCCGATGATCGCCCTGATCCGCCACGCAACCGTGATCTGGCGCAAGCCGAAGTTCTCGATGAGCACCATGACGATGAGTCGGGCGGTGTCGGCCTTCGAGTTGAAATAGCCGTATGTCTCATCCAACAACAGGGCAATCAGAGAGTTGAGCAGTCCCACGCCGAAGGCGAGAGCCAGCAGTATCACCAGCGAGGTGGTGTTGAGAGCGCCGAGGATCAGAGCCACCGGGATGGTTATCCATCCCACGAACTCGACGATCGGAGCCACGTACTCGAAAAGGAACATCGCGGCCCAGGTGACCATCCCCACCTTGCCGTACTTGGGGTTGAACGTCATGGGCATGAAATCCTTGACCGCGGTCATCAGGCCACGGTGCCAGCGGATCCGCTGGCGCCTCAAGACACGGAGAGTTTCGGGGACTTCGGTCCAGATCACCGCCGAGGGCTCGTAAACGATCCGGTAGGGGATCGAGTTGTCGATGTGGTAGCGGTGGAGACGCATCGTCAGATCCATGTCCTCGCCCATGTGGCCACTGGTGAATCCGCCAACGGCGATAACGGCCGACCGTTTCCATACCCCGAAGGCACCCGAGACCAGGGGCAAAGCTTCCATGCCCGACCATGCCGGACGGGAAGCGAGAAAGGTGCGGACGTACTCCAGGACCTGCATGCGAGGCACCAGCTTCTTGGGGACCTCGGCCTTGATCAGGTGACCGAGTTGGACGCGGCTTCCGTTGAGTGGGCGAATGTTCCCTCCGACGGCGATTGTCCGAACCCGGTCCTCCACCACGCGCCGCATAGCTCCCACCAGGCAATTGGCGTCGAGAATCACGTCGGCGTCCGTGCAAAGGGCATACGGATATCGGGCGGCGTTGATTCCGGCGTTGAGCGCATCGGCTCGGCCCGCGTTCGCCTTGTCGATCACAGTTATGTCGACACTCCCATGGCCCCGGTATATCCCCCTGACCTCGGCCGTCGGGATATCCGGCCGATAGGGGATACGCACCTTCTCCAGATGGAAGGCATCGATCATGACTTGCAGCGTGTCGTCGGTCGATCCGTCGTTGGTGACGACGATCTCGAATCTCGGGTAGCCCACGATCGACATCGAACGGACCGAGTCGACGATGCCGGCCTCCTCGTTGTATGCGGGGATGACGATTGAAACCGGGGGAGAGGTCTGGCTGGACAACATGTCCGAGACCCGCCCGAATCGGTCGAGATGGTGTACCCGTCTCATGACAGCTGCCGATCGCATTCCCAGCCATATGAGATAGGTCTGCATCAGGATGAAATAGACCAGAGTGGCGTAGCCGACCCAGCGAAGGGCATCGAAGATCATTTGGGCACCGCTTCTTGGGCGGTGACATAACCGAGAAGGACCCGGTCACCGTGGTTGGCCTCGCCAGCCTCGAACCGAGCTCTGGCCGCGGCCAGCTCACCGGAGTCGGCCAGAGCTTCTGTGGCGGCGTCGGCGGCGAACGGCGCCTCGGACTCGATCGCCTTCAACAGCAAGTCGGTCCCGCCCGGCAGGATCGCTAGTGCCGCTGCACTGTTGCGCCGGACCCACCAGTTCTCGTCTTCCAGGCCCTCGGCCAGCACCGGATTGATCGACGGGTCTCCGATCTGAGCGAGGGCCGTGGCCGACTTCGCCCGGAGCCTCCAATCGGGGTGGCGGAAGGTGTACTTGAGCGGTCTTATCGCCAGCGGGCCGCCGACCACGCCCAAGGCGTCGATAGTGGCGATCGCTACCTCCGGGTCGCTGGCGACCCGCAGCACCCCGGCGAGTGTCGGGCCGACTTCTTGATCGCCGATCGTGCCCAGCACTCGAATTGCCTCGATCACGCCCTGGTTCTGGTCGTGGCCGAGATTGACCCTTATGTAGGCGACTAGGGGCCAGGTGGCCTTGGTCCCGAACCCGACGAGCGTGTCGGCGAAGCGGGCCCGCACCCAAGGCTGTTCGAATCCGAACCTCTCCAGGATGGGGTCGATGGCGGAGGTGTGTTGTATCCGCCCCAGTCCACGGGCACATTGGATTCGTATCTCAGGCTCCCGGTCGTCGAGATGCTCGATCAGGACCGGCGCCGACGACTCGTCTCCCATCTCGGCGAGTGAGACGGCTGCTCGCAGCCGTCTCCCGAGTGGGAAGCGACTGCGGAGTCTTGCCTCCTGTCTCTTGGCCAGCCCACTTCTGTCGATGATCCCGGTGAGGTTGTCGATCTCCGTCCCGGAGACGATGTTTCGGAGGTCGATGACCGCGTCGAGAAACGCATCATCGTCGGCGATATTCGTCCCGAATGGATCGGTGTGGTGTTGGAAGGCGAGATGACGGCTGAGAACAGTCACGTACTCGGCGCGGCGCGCGGCGTGGATTCGCCTACGGCGGCGGTGCACCGCCTTCAGCGAAACCAGCCCCGTGAGGAGAATGACGTCGATGAAGAAGACAACCGCGACCGCGATCAAGCCGATCGTTGCTGGGTTCATGAGATCTCTCGGGTTTATCGGCTGGCACGGTCACCGCATTGAGCGAATGCGCCCGTCAGCCAAGCAGACGCTGGCGAATTCTGGCCATCAACTCGGGAAGATGAAACGGCTTGCGGACGAAGTCCACCGCCCCCAGGTCGAGGCTGCTCACCACTGTCCTGTCGTCGTCCACCCCTGAGAGCATGATGACCCGGTTCACATGCCCTTCTTGTTGCCACCGATCGATGACCTCCAAACCGAGCAATCCGGGCATCAGCTGATCCATGATCACCAGGTCGAACTCGCCCGTGATGCCCTTCTCGTATGCCTCTACGCCATTGATTGCGGTGTCGACCGCATAACCTTCCAACTCCAGAGCGGTCGCCAGGAGCGTCGTAACGGTTGCGGAGTCGTCGGCAACCAGCACTCTCTTGACGTCGGGCATGGGGGGGTCCCAGCTTCTCTTCGCTTTCGGATTCCTCGTTGATGATGGCAGATTTCCCCATCGCGCCAGGTGCTTCCCTGACTTGGGGCCTGAGCGGCCTATCTTCTCAATTCTGTTCGTGCTCGTTCACGCGTGGGAGACTTGGTGCGCCGATGGAGACCATTCCTGATCATGAGATGTCGAGACTCCAATCGCTCGCAGGGCGGGAAACGCCCCTGGAGGAGCTGATCGCTCGCCGTCTCGCCGGTGAACCGCTCCAGTACATCGAAGGGATCGCAGCCTTCGGCCCACTCGAGTTGGTGGTCGACGAAAGGGTGCTCATCCCGCGTCCCGAGACCGAGGGCTTGTTCGAGCTGGCGACCCGTCTGGTGCGGACACCCGAGGTGGTGGTCGACCTGTGCACCGGGTCGGGTGCGCTGGGGCTGGCCCTCAAGAGCTTCTTCCCCGGCGCCGCGGTGTTTGCCACTGATATCTCGGGGGATGCGATTGAGGTGGCGGCATCCAACCGAGATCGGACAGGTCTGCATGTCTATCTGGCAGAAGGCAATCTCTTCGACCCTCTGCCTGCCGCGATGTTGGGCACGGTCGACCTGATTGTGGCGAATCCGCCATACGTAGCCGAGGTGGACTTCCCCGGTCTGCCGCGGGACGTGCAGAGGGAGCCGCGTGTTGCACTTGTCTCGGGCCCGACCGGTCTCGAGATCATCCAGGAGATCGGTGCATCGGCGGCGGCCTGGCTTCGCCCGGGAGGGGTCGTCATCTGCGAGATCGGTGATCGTCAGGCTGTTTCGGCGTCGAGCTCCTTCCGCGATCTCCCCGCCGTCGTTCGTCAGGACCTCACCGGACGCGACCGCTATGTGGTCGCGGTCAAACCGTGATGATCGAGCGGGCCGTCGGATCGATCAGCGCCGGGGAGGTTGTCGGTCTTCCCACCGACACGGTCTATGGGCTTGGTGTCGATCCACTGAACCGGGCCGCGGTCGCCAAGCTCTATGAGTTGAAGGATCGGCCCGACCACAGGCCGGTAGGGCTCCTCGTCGCCTCGATCGAGCAGGCAAGAGATATCGGTGTGTTCGATCGGGTGGGCGAGGAACTTATGAAGACCCATTGGCCGGGGCCCCTGACCCTGGTGGTCGCTCCCAAGGTGATTCTGGCCGACTGGGTCGGCGACACCCAGACCCGCACCGTAGGGCTGCGGGTTCCGGACCTGGCGGTGACGATCGAGCTTCTCTCCGAGACCGGCCCTCTCGCCGTAACTTCGGCGAATCTCAGCGGTGGGCCCGAGATCATGGGGGACGCCGAAGCGCGAGCGCTGTTTGGCGATCGGGTGGCCTTCTACGTGGAGGGCAAGGCGCCCGGGGGAGTCTCATCGACGGTGGTCGACCTCACCGGCTCTCGTCCTGTGGTGTTGCGCGAGGGCCCGGTCCGCATCTAGTGCTGTGTCCATGAACGTTGGCAGCACTAGTTACCCTCCGGGTCATGATCTCAATGGACTCCCTGGAGCAGGTCGATCCCGCGATTGCGGATCTCATCCGGAAGGACTTGGAAAGACAGAACACGCACATCCACCTCATCGCATCGGAGAACTTCGCCTCCCCGGCGGTCATGGCGGCTTGCGGCTCGGTATTCACCAACAAGTATGCCGAGGGTTACCCAGGCCGCCGCTACTACGAGGGTTGCCAGATCGTCGACGAGATGGAACAGCTCGCCATCGATCGAGCCAAGGAGCTGTTCGGGGCCGGGCACGCCAACGTTCAGGCCCATTCCGGTGCACAGGCCAACATGGGTGTCTACTTCTCCTTGCTCGAGCCCGGTGACCGGGTGCTGGGCATGCGTCTCGACCAGGGTGGGCATCTCACTCATGGGTCCCCGGTCAATTTCTCCGGTCTCTATTACGACTTCGTCGCCTATGGGGTCGACCCCGAAACCGAGTTGATCGACATGGACCAGGTTCGCTCCTTGGCCCTGGAGCACAAACCCAAGATCGTCCTCGCCGGCTACTCCGCCTATTCGCGCACCCTCGATTACGAGGGCTTTCGTTCCATCGCCGACGAGATCGGCGCCATATTCATGGTTGACGCGGCGCATTTCATCGGGCTGGTCGCCGGTGGGTCATATCCCTCCCCGGTGGCTCACGCCGATGTGGTGACCGGCACCACGCACAAGGCACTCAGGGGTCCCCGAGGTGGTCTGATCCTGAGCACCGAGGAGTTTGCCAGGGACATCGACAAGGCCGTGTTTCCCAACGCTCAGGGTGGGCCTATCGAGTCGCAGATCGCGGCCAAGGCCGTGTCGTTCAAAGAGGCCAGCCAGCCCGAATTCCACCAGTACACCGAGCAGATCGTGGCCAACGCCCGAGCCATGGCGGGGAGCATCCAGGAGCAGGGAGTCCGGGTGGTCTCCGGTGGGACGGACAACCACCTGTTCCTCGTCGACCTGAGATCGATCGACGAGGACCTGACCGGAAAGGAGGCAGCCAGGTTGCTCGACGAGCTTGGGATCACGGTCAACTTCAACACCATCCCCTTCGATCCCCGGCCGCCGTTCCGCGCGTCGGGGTTGAGGATCGGCACACCTGCGATGACCACTCAGGGAATGAAGGAGGAACAGGCAAGGGAAGTGTCGATGCTGATCGCGCGCGCCCTCCAGAATCGTCACGACGCGTCGGTCCTCGATGGGGTGGCGGCCAGGGCAGGAGAGCTCGCCTCGAGCTTTTCCCCTTACCCGATCGATTTTGCCGGCCATGTGTAGCGATTCCAGAACGGCTAGCTTCGATTTGTCGGTCAAGAGAACCATCCCTAAACTTTGTGAATAGATTCACAAGCCCGAGTCGATCGAACTGATACTCGATGAAACACGAGACACCCCATCAACATGTCGGGCGCGCCGTTAGCGAAGGCTGGCTCCAGGGAGGCTCGTTCAGCGCTTCGATCCTCTCCGGGACCCTCCTCGGCTACCTCTCGGACATGTGGCTGGGTACGGCCCCTTGGCTCGTGGTTATCGGGATCCTGCTCGGCTCCTACTCGGGGTTCATGAACATGTGGCATTACTCGAAGCAGAGCGAGGAGGCCGGACGTGGATCTTGAGCACGGTCCGGCTATCGAGGTCAACCTCGCCCGAAGCACGGTGGCTCGCGGCATCTACGTTGGTCCGTCGATCATCCTCATCTTCGGTCTGCTTCGGGGATGGGACGGGGCATGGAGTGCAGCTCTCGGCATCGTCGTGGTGATCGCCAACTTCCTGCTCTCGGGGGCCATACTCTCGATTTCGGCAAGGGTCAGCCTCCAGGCTTATCATGCCGCCGCTCTGATCGGTTTCTTCCTACGTCTCGGCCTGTTCATCGGCGCGGTCTACCTCATCGCCAACGTGGTGGAGGTGGATCGCCTGGCGTTCGGGATATCAGCGGTGGTGGCCTATTTCACGTTGTTGACATGGGAAGCGGTATCGATGTCCAGAAGTAGAGAAAGGGAGCCGAGTTGGCGCAGATGATCCTCGCCACCGAATGCGACACGGCAAACGAGGTGATTTGCGCCCCGGCCAACGTAAACGATCTCTTCGAGTTCGACGCCTGGTTCACGGTCGGTGGCCTCGCCTTCACCCGCACCACGTTTCTCATGCTCTTGGCCGCCCTGATCGTGGTCGCCCTGCTCTATTTCGGGCTTCGGAAGCAACGCCTGGTCCCGTCCAAGTTCGACGCGGTGATCGAGGGCCTGGTTGGCTTCGTCCGGGACGACGTCGCACGGGACATCATCGGGCCCGATTCCCGCAAGTACCTGCCTTATCTCCTTTCCATCTTTCTCTTGATCCTGGTCGGGAATCTCTTCGAAGTGACACCGCTGATCAACTTCCCGATCACGTCGCGTATGGCGATCCCGCTCTTCTTGTCGCTCGTCACCTATTTCATCTTCGCGATCGTCGGGTTCGGGAAGAATCGCTTCCGGTATCTGATCGACACAGCATGGCCGAAGACGGTCCCGGTCGGGCTGCGCCCGCTGGTAGGGCTGATCGAGCTGGTCTCGGTCTTCTTTCTCCGGCCACTCACCCTCGCCGTCCGGCTCTTCGCCAACATGGTGGCCGGCCACCTGATGCTCACTCTTCTCCTGGGGTCGGGCGTCATCTTCCTCGCCGCAGTAGGGGATATCGGCGCCCGAAGCCTGATCGGGCTTCCCTGGCTCGCGTTCGGCCTCTTCATCTTTGTTTTCGAGATCGTGGTCTCGCTGCTCCAGGCCTACATCTTCACCTTGCTGTCCGCCGTTTACATTGAGTCGTCGATCCACTTCGAGCATTAAGGAGAGAAAGAAATGGAAGGCAATATCGAGCTCCTCAAGGGAGCGATCGCCTTGGTCGGCTACGGCCTGGGTGCCATCGGGCCCGGGATCGGCATCGGCATCGTGGCGGGGAATGCGATCACTGCCATGGCCCGCCAACCCGAGATGCAGGGAACGATCCGGACCACGATGTTCCTGGGTATCGCATTCACCGAGGCGCTGGCCCTGATCGGGTTCGTCCTCTTCTTCATCGCCTAGGAGGCGGAGATGCATCTGTTGACCGCCATGGCCGTCCTGGCCACCGAGGAAGGGGAGGAGGCGAGCTCCGGAGCCAGCCTCGTGCTACCCGAGCCCGCAGAGCTCATCGCAGGGGTTCTGGCTTTCGCCATCGTCTTCTTCTTCGTTTGGAAGTGGGCCTTGCCGACAATCAACAAGACCTTGGAGGCACGCCAGCAGGCGATCACCGGCCAGCTGAAGCACGCCGAGGAGACCAAGAACGAGGCCGAGAGCCTTCTCGCCGACTACAAGGCACAGCTTGCCGAGGCCAAGGCCGAGGGGAACCGGCTGATCGAAGAAGCGCGTCTGGCCGGGGAGCAGCTCAAGGCCGACATCGTGGCCAAGGCCGAGGAACAGGCGGCTCAGACCCTGGCCAAGGCACGCGAAGAGGCGCAAGCCGAGAAGTCGCGCGCCATGACCGAAGCTCGCCGGGAGGTGGGGGAGATCTCCGTTGAGCTGGCCGAGAGGATTGTGGGCGGCGCGCTCGACGACAAGATGCAGAAGGACCTCATCGAGCGATACCTGACCGAGCTGGAGACGCTCTAGATGGACGACCGGGTCACCGGATACGCACAGGCGATCTTGGACCTCGCGACCGCCGAGGGCGAGATGGAACGAGTCGAAACCGAATTCCTGGCAATCAGCCAGGCATTCGACAAGTCCGAGGAGTTGAGATCGGCGCTGACTAATCCCAGCCTCCCGCTGGAGAGGAAGCGCGCCATCATCGACGACCTGATCGGGGGGCGGGCCTCCGCGCTCACCGTCGGCCTGGTCCAGTTCATTGCCGGGCAGGGCCGCTCGTCAGAGATCCCTGCCATCGCCAAGGCCTTTGTCGAGAAGGCGGTCGAGTCTCGCGACAAGGCGGTCGCCGAGGTTCGCTCGGCGGTGCCGCTCGACGAGCAAACCATCGAGCGTCTCGCCGTCGCGCTGGGCAAGGCGACTGGAAAGAGCGTCGAAGTGAAGGTCGTCGTAGATGACTCGGTCATCGGAGGGATCGTTGCCCGCGTCGGTGACGTCGTCATCGACGGATCGCTCGCCAACGCGATCGCGGAGCTGCGCCAGGCCGTGTTGAGCCGATGAGGAGTTACAGATGACCGACTTGACCATTACCGCCGATCAGATCACCAAGTCACTCCGAGACCAGCTCTCGGGGTGGGAGCCCGAGGTCGAGAAGGAAACCGTTGGCTACGTGACATCGATCGCCGACGGGGTGGCCCGGGTCGACGGTCTGCCCAATGTGATGGCCTCGGAGCTGCTCGAGTTCCCCGGTGGGCTGATTGGCGTCACCCTGAACATCGACGAGGACGACCTTGGTGTCGTGCTCCTCGGTGAGGCGAGCCACATCCAGCAGGGTGACTCGGTCAAGCAAACCGGGACCGTTCTCTCAGTCCCGGTCGGGGATGGCCTGTTGGGGCGTGTCATCGACCCGTTGGGGAACCCGGTCGACGGGAAAGGTCCGATCGAAACCACCGAGCGACGTCTCATGGAGACTCAGGCCCCATCCGTCGTGCAGAGACAGCCGGTTAGTGAGCCGCTGCAGACCGGGATCAAGGCCATCGACGCCATGACCCCGATCGGGCGTGGCCAACGTCAGCTGATCATCGGTGACCGGCAGACGGGAAAGACCGCGATCGTGGTCGACACCATCATCAACCAGAAGGTCAATCAGGGGACCAAAGACGAGGTCAAGTGCATCTACGTCGCCATCGGCCAGAAGGCGTCGACGGTGGCAGAGGTCGTCGCCACCCTTGAGGCCGCCGGTGCCATGGACTACACGGTGGTGGTCAACGCTGCCGCCTCCGCCGCGCCCGCCCTTCAGATGTACGCCCCCTATGCCGGGTCGGCCATCGGCCAGCACTGGATGTACAACGGCCAGCACGCACTTGTGATATTCGACGACCTGTCCAAGCAGGCGGTGGCCTATCGCGAGATCTCGTTGCTGCTACGCCGCCCACCGGGCCGTGAGGCGTACCCCGGCGATGTCTTCTACCTGCACAGCCGTCTCCTCGAGCGATGCGCCAAGCTGTCCGACGATCTGGGGGGTGGCTCGTTGACCGGTCTGCCCGTGATCGAGACCAAGGCCAACGACATCTCGGCCTACATCCCGACCAACGTGATCTCGATCACCGACGGCCAGTGCTATCTGCTCTCCGACCTGTTCTACCAGGGGATTCGCCCCGCACTCGACGCCGGCATCTCGGTGTCCCGGGTTGGAGGCGCCGCCCAGATCGCGGCAATGAGGAAGATCGCCGGCCCACTCCGACTCAACCTGGCCCAGTTCCGGGAGTTGGCTGCATTCGCCGAGTTCGGGTCTGAGCTCGACGCGACTTCGCTCGCCCAGCTTGAGCGGGGCCGCAGGGTCGTCGAAGTGTTGAAGCAGCCACAGTTCTCTCCAATCCCGGTAGAAGAGCAGGTGATCGTCATCTACGCCGTCACCGAGGGCCTCATGGATCAGGTCGCTCTCGGCGACATTCGGCGTTATGACGAGGAGTTGCGCCAGTTCTTCCGGAGTCGACACCCTGGTCTGCTCTCCGAGATCCGCGACACCGGAAAGCTTCCCGAGGTCGAGACGGTCAATGCCGCCATTGGCGAGTTCAATGAGTCCTTCGAGGGCTCCAAGGTAGAAGAGTAGGCAGCAGAGGATGGCCTCAGCCCAGCTCCGGGACACCCGGCGTCGCATCAAGAGCGTCGAGGCGATCAAGAAGATAACCCGCGCCATGGAGTTGATCGCCACCAGCCGTATCCCCAAGGCGCAGGCAAGGGTCAACGCTTCCAAGCCTTACACGGCCAAGCTCATCGAGGTGATCCGGAATGTCAGTGCCGGTGGCGCCGGGGCCTCTCACAGGCTTCTCGAGCGCCGGGAGATCAAGACAGTTGGCCTGTTGATTGTCTCATCCGACCGGGGTTTGGCCGGGTCGTACGCCTCCAATGTCATCCGTCTCACTGAGGCCCGGATCCGTGAGCTCGATCGGGAGGGCAAGGACGTCACCCTGTACACGGTCGGTAAGAAGGCCCAGGCCTACTTCCGGTACCGGGGCTATCGGATCGAGAGCGCATACCTCGGAGTCACGGACACACCTGGATACGGGGACGCCCGGGCTGTCGCCAACACCGTGCTCGCCGCATTTGCCCTGGCTCAGGTCGACTCTCTCGAGCTGTTCTACACCCGGTACCAGTCGGCTTTCGTCCAGGTCCCGATCCGTCTCGAGCTTCTCCCGATCACACCACCGGAAGCCGAGGAGGATGAACGGGCCCACGATGTCTCGTACGAGTTCGAGCCCTCACCGGATGAGATCCTGAACCGGTTGCTTCCCCGGTACGTGGAAGCAACCATCTTCAACGTGCTGCTCGAAGCCTCGGCTTCGGAGCACAGTGCCCGGCGACGGGCGATGAAGGCTGCCACCGACAACGCCGAAGACCTGATACGAGTTCTCAGCGTCCAAGCCAACCGGGCCCGCCAAGCCGAGATCACCACCGCCATCTCCGAAATCGTGGGTGGCGCCGAAGCCCTGGCCGAAGGCCGGAGATGAGAATTCAGATGAACGACATGAACGCGAATGGAGCATGCAATGAGTGACGCCTTGCCTGTCGGGCGCATCGTCAAGGTGGCCGGTCCGGTCATCGATGTCGAGTTCCCACCGGATGAGTTGCCCGAGATCCTTCACGCCATCACCGTTGACTTCGCCATCGGCGGCGAGGCGCGCAGGGTCATCGCCGAGGTGGCTCAGCACCTGGGTGGGAGCAAGGTGCGAGCGATTGCCCTGGCCCCGACCGATGGCCTCACCCGGGGCGCCGAGGTGAAGAACACCGGGGGGCCGATAACGGTCCCGGTCGGCGACCAGACTCTGGGTCACATATTCAATGTCTGGGGCGATTCACTCGATGCGCCCGACCAAGATTTCTCCGAGCCACGTTGGCCGATCCACCGGACTCCACCGGCGTTCGAGGACGTCGAGCCGCAGAAGACCGTCTTCGAGACCGGGATCAAAGTCCTCGACCTGATCTGCCCATACCTGCAGGGGGGGAAGATCGGCCTCTTCGGCGGGGCCGGTGTGGGCAAGACGGTCCTCATCCAGGAGATGATCAACCGGGTGGCCACCCAGCACGGCGGTGTCTCGGTGTTCGCCGGTGTCGGAGAGCGCACCCGTGAGGGAACCGATCTCTTCCTCGAGATGCAGGAATCCGGTGTTATCAGCAAGGCGGCTCTCGTCTTTGGCCAGATGGACGAGCCTCCCGGGGTCCGGCTCCGGGTCGCACTCTCGGCCTTGACGATGGCCGAGTATTTCCGTGACGAGCAGCGTCAGGACGTGCTGTTGTTCATCGACAACATCTTCCGATTCACTCAGGCGGGCTCCGAGGTGTCGACCCTGTTGGGGCGGATGCCATCTGAGGTCGGCTACCAGCCCAACCTCGCCGACGAGATGGGTTTCCTCCAGGAGCGGATCACTTCGCTGAAGGGGCGGTCGATCACCTCGCTTCAGGCGATCTACGTTCCCGCGGACGACATCACCGACCCCGCCCCCCACACTGCCTTCGCCCATCTCGATGCCACCACGGTGTTGTCCCGGCCCTTGACCGCACTAGGGATCTACCCCGCCGTCGACCCGCTCGACTCCTCGAGTCGTGCCCTGGACCCGCTGATCGTCGGCGCGGAGCACTACCGCGTCGCCACCGAGGTGCAGCGCGTCCTGCAGCGATACAAGGATCTCCAGGACATCATCGCCATCCTCGGCATCGACGAGCTCTCCGAGGAGGACAAGCTGGTGGTGGGCCGGGCGCGAAGGATCCAGCGATTCTTCGCCCAGCCGATGTTCGTAGCCGAGCAGTTCACCGGACAGGCGGGTGTCTACACCCCACTCGAGGAGACAATCGGCGCATTCAAGGCCGTGCTCGACGGCGAGATGGACCAGTTCCCGGAGCAGGCCTTCTACATGGTGGGGGGCCGGGAGGATGTCGAACGCAGGGCGGGCGAGCTGACCAAGTCGTCCACGGCCGCATGAACACCTTCCAGGTAGACGTAGTGTCACCGGAGGCCACCGTCTGGAGTGGATTGGCAACCCTGGTGATGGCCAAGACACCGGACGGTGAGCTTGGCATCATGGCCAACCACGAGCCGCTGATGGGAGCCCTGGTCACCGGGCCGGTGACCATCGAGGCCGCGGACGGGACACGGACCACCATCGGGGTCCATGGCGGGTTCCTCCAGGTGCTCAACAACCAGGTCACGCTGATAACCGACCGCGCCCAGGTAGCGGGTGGTGGCCGGGAAGAGGCGAAGCAGGTGGCCGAAGAGCTGGCCTCCCAGGGCGATCTGGCTTAGCCGGAGCCGCGACTGCCTCTACTCGGGTGGCGATTCGAAGCCGCGCACGAAGTCTTCGACGGTGCCGGTGAAACCATTCCCGATGGCGGCGGCGATCACCGGGAAGAACAGCGAGCCCAACACCCCGATGCCTTCGATGCGGAGGTCCACGAAGATCCTGGTCCCGATGTCCACCGGGCTGAGCCCCACTGTCACCCGACCGTTGATCTCGGAGGTCCTGATGTCCCAGGCGATCAGTCTCTGGTCCTCGCGCCCCGCCGGAGCGGCCTGACCGAGGTACTTCCTTCCCCCAACGACGGTCTCGAACGAGAACCCTCTGAGTCGTCCGGAAGCGTCGAAGATGGGGTTCACGACCCGGTCCACTCCAGGGACGGCCTCCCAGGTCTGCGGCTCGTCGAGCGCAGACCAAACCGAAGGGATGGGTGTCGGTGTCGTGGCTGCATGCTGGAAGCTCTGCTCGGGCACGCCGGCAACCTAACCGAGTCTGCTCTTGCATCCGGAATCAAGCCAGGGCTTCACGTGTCGGGACGTGGAAGGGCGAAGTCCCCCTCCGGCCGTTCGGGCCACCTCCACCAACGTCGCTTCGCTCCTGGGGGAGGAAACGGGACCAGAGCGGCCCGCGCTCGTTGGCTCCACGAAATCGGGGCGACGTTTCCGTCGCCCCGATGCCCCTGGGAGGAGGGATCTGTTGTGGGCTCGGACCTCTCCGAGGCCGTTGCCATGGAGAGTTGTAACGGCGGCGGGTTTCCTGATGGTGAACACCGCCCATCGAGTGGCCAAACACTTGGGGTGGACAGGGCACCAGGTCGCTGACCGTCAGGGCAGGGCAGAGGCCTCGCGCAATGGGCGCAGCGCTCCCAGTGACTCGGCGACCACCACCAGGTCGTCGTCGAGTGAAAGGGTGAAGTCGAATCCCGGGTTGGTGTGGGTGATGCCCTGGCGGGTGATCGCTAGGAGGGTGGCCTGATGGTCACGACGGAGCTTGGCCGCGAGCTCGTCGATGGTCATCCCTACACAGTCGTCGGGCAAGATCACTCGATACAGCTCCGAGCCTTCGCCTCCGGCGACAATGTCGGACACCAGTGAGGACAGCCCCGGATACATGGCGGTTCGGGCGAGCAGATGGGCAGCCAGCTTGGAGGTGACCATGACCTCGTCGACGTTGGCCCTCCTGAAGTGAGCCACATGATCGGGATTGTTGACCTCGACAACGGTGCGCACTTGGGGCGCCAGGGACTCGATGGCGAGAACAGTGAGAATCGACGACATGTCGGCCTCATTCGAGCCGTCACGAGGGCAGATGATCGCCGAGACGGCGTTCTCGATCCCGGCCCGCTTCAGATCGCTTTCGGTGGTGGTGTCCCCGCGGACGAAGTAGGCGACGTCGTCGGTCGGG
>Ga0209640_10000113_pt1 | contig 51513 bp, 50 predicted proteins | sample RifCSP10_1_FD_184018 | JGI IMG/M metagenome (GOLD analysis project Ga0209640, IMG submission 184018) | Soil microbial communities from Rifle, Colorado - Rifle CSP2_sed 10_1 (SPAdes) (version 2) | ecosystem: Environmental > Terrestrial > Deep subsurface > Rock core/Sediment | place: Rifle...
CCGTCCTCGCCCGTATTCCCGATACGCGCTCGGACGGGTGGCGTCCCCGGCTTGGTCTCAGCCATCCCCGCATCGACGGCAATTACCGATCAGCCATCTGAGGCGGTCGCTCAGCGCTCGTAGCGCACTTCGCCGGACTCGATCGCACGCATCTCGCTGGCGCCGGTCGCGATCTCGAGCCGTCCGTCACGCAGGATCCGGAGGGCTGTCGCAGCGTCTCCGTCGACCGTGATCCGTCGACCGCGGAGGAAGTCGCGGGCCCCGATCTCCGCGTACAGGTCGGCGAGGCCGCCGTGCCGCCACCCGTCGTAGATGCGCTCGAGGCGGAAGAGGAGCGAGCCGAGGAGCACCGCGCGGTCGTAGGTGCCGCCCGTGAGGGTGCGAAGGGATCCCGGCTCTGTCGGAGCGTCGAGCGGGAGCTCGTCGCGCGTCTGGTTGACGTTGATCCCGATGCCGACGACGACCGTTCCGTCGGCGAGCTCGGAGAGAATTCCTGCCACCTTTCGCCGGTTCAGCATCACGTCGTTCGGCCACTTGATCTGTGCGGTGAGCCCGGTTGCGCCCTCTACCGCCTCGGCCGCTGCCAGCGCGGCGACGAGCGAGAGCTCGGGCAGGTGTCGCTCCCGCGGAGGGTGCAGCATCACCGAGACGAGCACCGAGCTCGCGGGCGGCGCTGTCCAGGGTCGCCCCATCCGCCCGCGTCCACCGGTCTGGTGGTCGGTCGCCGCGGCGGCTCCCTCGGGGAGCCCCGACCCCAGCAAGAGGAGCTGGGTCGACTCGCATTCGGGCTCGTAGCGGTACGGCTTGCCGAAGCGCCCGCGGACGTACGGCGCCACCGCCTCGAAGGTCAACGCATCGGTAGCGGTGGCGCTCACCGCGCTGCTTCGACGCGAACGGCGGAGATCTTGAACTCGGGCGTGCCGATGAGTGGGTCGCCGACGTCGTGCGTGAGCCAGTTCACCTTCTGCTCGGCGAAATGGAGCGCCATCCAGACGAGCCCCGGGAACACGCGATCGGAGATGTGCGTGCGGGCCTCGAGCTTCCCGCGCCGCGAGATGAGTCGCGCCCAGTCGCCTTCCGCGAGGCCCAGTGCCAGCGCGTCCTCCGCCGTGATCTCGAAGAAGGGCTCCTCCTGCTTGTCGGTGATCCCCGACTCGCGCATGGTCATCGTCGCCGAGTTGTAGTGGTAGAGCGTCCGGCCGGTCGAGAGGACGAGCGGATACTCGGAGTCGGGCTCCTCGATCGGGCGCTGGTACTCGACCGGGAAGAACTTCCCCCTGCCGGGTGGCCGCGCCGGCCTGGGCGCGTGCAGGAACGGCGTCCCCGGGTGGCCCATCTCGGGAACCGGCCACTGGAGCCCGTTCTCTTCCAGCCGGTCGTAGCGAGCGCCGTACCAGGCGGGCGCGAGGTCGGCGAGCTCGTTCCAGACCGACTCGGCATCCGGGTACTCGGGCCAGTGCGCTCCGAGCGCTTTCGCCATGAGCAGGACGATCTCGCGGTCGCCCTTCGCATCGCCCGGCAGCGGCGCCGCCTCGCGGACGCGGCTGATCCGGCGCTCGGTGTTCGTGAAGGTGCCGTCCTTCTCCGCGAACGACGATGCGGGGAGCACGACGTCCGCGTACTTCCGGGTCATGTCGTGGAGGAAGATGTCCTGCGAGACCAGGAAGTCGAGCTTCCCGAGCCCCTCCTCGACGTGGTGCGCGTTCGGCTCGGTCTGGGCGGGGTTCTCGCCGATCAGGTAGAGGGCCTTGACCCGCTCGTCGTGGAGGCCGCTCATCATCTGGTCGAGCCGGTACCCCGGTGTCTCCGGCACCTCGGAGCCCCACGCCTCCGAGAACTTCCGCCGGATCTCCGGGTCGTCGACCGCCTGGTAGCCGGGCAGGTACATCGGGTTCGCGCCCGAGTCGTTCAGGCCCTGGACGTTGTTCTGGCCGCGCAGGGCGTTCAGGCCCGTCGCCTCGTAGCCGAGGTGACCTGTCATGAGCACGAGGTTCGAGAGCGACCAGATGTTGTCCACTCCGCACGCGTGCTCGGTGATCCCGAGCGTGTAGAAGATCGCGGCGTGCCGCTCCGTCGCGTACTCGCGTGCGGCGGCGCGGATCTCGTCGGCGGGGACGCCGGTGACCTTCTCGGCGTCCTCGGGCGAGTAGCGCATGACGACCTCACGGACGGCGTCGAAGTCGTCGGTGTTGTCGCGGATGTAGTCGTCGTTCTGGAGGCCCTCCGACAGGATCGTGTGCATCATCGCGTTCAGGAGCCACACGTCCGTTCCCGGGCGGAGCTGGAGGTGGCGCTTCGCGATCTTCGTCAGCCAGATCTTCCGCGGGTCGGCGACGACGAGCGTAGCGCCGTTCCGCACGGCCTTCTTGATCCGCAGCGCGAGCACCGGATGCGCCTCGGTCGTGTTCGACCCGATGACGAAGAGGAAGCGCGCCTTCTCGATCTCCGGGATCGAGTTGCTGCTAGCTCCTCTGCCCAACGACCTGACCAGGCCGTAAAGAGTGGGAGCGTGTCAGGTCGATTCGCAGGAGTGGACGGAGTTCGTCCCGACCGCCGTCCGCGCGAGCTTCTGGATGAGGTAGTTCTCCTCGTTCGTCAGGCGGGCGGAGGAGAGGAAGCCGATGGATTGCGGGCCATGCTCGGCGATCACCTTCTCGAGGCCGGTCGCGGCCGTCTCGATCGCGTGCTCCCACGTCGTCGGGTGGAGCTCGCCGTCCTCCCCGCGGACGAGCGGCTGCGTCAGCCGGTCGGGGTGGTGGACGAAGTTGAACGCGAATCGGCCCTTGACGCAGAGGTTTCCCTCGTTCGGGAGGTACTCGTTCTTCGAGGTGACCTTGACGATGTGCTTCGTCTGCGGGTCGAGGTTGAGGTCGATCTGGCAGCCGACGCCGCAGAACGTGCACGTCGTCCGTACCTGCTCGAGCGCGCGTTCGGGGGTCTTCGTGCCCTCGACGAACTTCTCGTAGATCGCGCCCGTCGGGCAGACGGAGAGGCAGCCGCCGCAGAGCTCGCACTCCGTGTCGAGCCAGGAGAGGCCCCACGTGGGGACGATCCGCGCGTGCCCGCCTCGGCCCTCGAGCGAGAGCGCCGAGCACTGCATGACCTCCTGCGTGTAGCGGACGCAGCGGTTGCAGAGGATGCACGCGTCCGGGTCGTAGCCCATGAGCTGGTTGCGGTCCGAGTACTCCTCTCGCTTCGCGTCCGGGAGAATGAACGGGGCCTCGGCGCCGAGCTCGTTCGCCAGGTCGAGGAGCTCGTTCGGGCGTCCGCCCGGCGACGCGTTCAAGTGCTCGGCGAGGAGCATCTCTGTGAGCGTCTTCTGGAAGTCCGTGATCTGGCCGTTCGTCGAGACGGCCATGCCCTCGGTGACCCGGGTGGCGCAGGCGGGCACCGGGCGGGGAGCGCCCTCGACGTCGACCACGCACATGCGGCAGCCGCCGTACGGGTCGAGCTTGTCGTCGTGGCAGAGGGTCGGGATGAAGGTGCCGTGGCGGGCCGCCGCGTGGACGATCAGCTCGCCCTCGTTGGCGGCGACGACCTTGCCGTCCAGCGTGAACTCGACCACCTCCTTCACGCTACACCCTGCTCCAGCGGTGCGAACAGCTCGGGCCACCACTGCATCGCGTTCCGGACCGGGAACGGGGACGCCTGCCCGAGCCCGCAGATCGACGTCTTCTCCATCGCCAGGAGCCATTCATCGACCTTCTCGCGCGTCATCGCGGCCTCTCCGGTTGCGAGCTCCTCGCACAGGTGGTGCAGCGCACGGTTCCCGATCCTGCAGGGCGTGCACTTCTGGCACGACTCTTCGGCGAAGAAGCGCATCGTCTCCGAGAGCAGGCGCAGCGGGGAGTAGGAGGCGGGGAACACCTGGACTGCCGCCGAGCCGGGGCCGGCGCCGTATTCGCCGAGTCCGTCTCGCGTGAGCGGAGCGTCGAGCGCCGAAGGTGGCAGGATCCCGCTTGCGGCGCCTCCCGGCACGATCGCGCCGACCTCGTCAGTGAAGCCACCCGCATGCTCCTCGACGAGCTCACGGGTCGTGACTCCGCTCGGCGCCTCGTAGCAGCCGGGCTTCCCGACGGCGCCTGTGACCGACCAGAGGCGTGTTCCCACCGCACCGCGGGTCCCGAGGCCGGCCCACCACTCGCCTCCGTTTCGGAGGATGGCCGGCACGTGCGCCAGCGTCTCGACGTTGTTGATCAGCGTCGGGCGACCGAGGTAGCCGACCTCGCTCGGGAAGGGAGGCTTGAGCCGCGGCATCGCGCGGCGGCCCTCCATCGACTCGAGCATCGCCGTCTCTTCGCCCGCGATGTAGGCGCCCGCGCCGATCACGAGCTCGAGCGAGCGCGCTTCGAGGAGCCCCGCGGTGCGGAACTCGTCGATCGCCCGCTCGAGTCGCGCGCGTGCAGTGGCGTACTCCTCGCGCAGGTAGATGTAGCCCTCGTTCGCCTCGGCGAACGCCATCGCGATCAGCGTCGCTTCGACGAGGAGATGTGGCCGGAGCTCCATGACGTAGCGGTCCTTGATCGTCCCCGGCTCGCCCTCGTCCGCGTTGACGACGACGTACCGCGGTCCGGGCTCGCGCGAGACGGCCTCCCACTTGATCCCGGCCGGGAACCCGGCGCCCCCGAACCCGGTCAGCCCTGACGCTTTGAGCTCTCCGACGATGCGATCCGGCGCCGGGAGGTTGCGGAGGAGCTCGAGCCCACCGCGCGCCGCGTAGTCGGCAAGCGTCTCGTCGCTGATGCCGAGGCCGATCGCCGGGCCATGGTTCGTCGTGTGCGTCACCGTCGGGACGATCTCGTCGCCGCGCGTCATCGCGGGCGCGAGATCGCAGTGGCCGAGGCAGGCCACCTCGACGGCTCCGTGTGTGCGCTCGAGAAGCTCGCGCGCGCCGAAGCAGTCGCAGACAGGCCCTGTGCAGACGCGAACGACGTCGACCGGCTGCTGCAGGAACGAGTAGAACGAGACGACCTCGTGCACCTCGCCGCGCCGGATGTTCATGTGATCCGCGAGGGCGTCCGAGAGCTCGGGTGTGATGGGGCCGACCTCGCGGCGGACCCGCCCGAGGTTGTCGAGCAGTCGCGTTCGCTCAGTGGGCAGCTCCAGAAGGAGCATGGCCAGTCCGACCACGTCCACGCCTCGATCCTACGCAGACGCAGCGCATTTCGGCGTCCTCAACTCACCAAGTTACAACTTGTAACTTGGCCAATTGTCAGCGCTTGTGGGCTATGACCCTAGCTACTCCTCGGGCGGAGGACGCCGCAGAGCCTTCGTCCGCGCGCGGCGGCGCTTCTGCTCGAGGCGGCGCTCGCGTGCCTTCGCGGTGGGCTTCGTCGCGACTCTGCGCCGCGGAACCGCGAGAGCCGCGCGGAGCTTTTCGACAAGCCGCTCGACGGCGAGCTCGCGATTCCGGAGCTGGCTCCTCTCGTCCTGAGCGACCGCGCGAAGAGCCGGTCCGACCCGGGCCGTCACGCGCCGCTTCTGAACCTCGGACAGCGCCGTGGAGGTCTCGACGTCCAGTATCGCCTCGACCCGAGTCGATGACTTCTGTGCGTGCTGGCCGCCCGGTCCCCTTGACCGAGACACGCGGATCTCGATCTCCGAGACCGGCAAGAGGACGGAGCGCGTGACCCGAATAGACTCACGCTCCATGGCGTGCATTCTGCTCGACATCGACGGCGTCCTCCACGTATCGGGGGACCCCATTCCGGGCGCCGTCGACGCCGTCGACGTGCTTCGTCGCGCGGGGCACGCGCTCCGATTCGTCACCAACAACTCGACGCGGCCGCGCTCGCGCCTCGCCGAGGAGCTGCGAGAGATGGGCTTCACGCTCGAGGACGACGAGCTGCAGACCACCCCCGGCGCCGCCGCGCGCGAGCTCTCCGGAAAGCGCGTGCTCGCACTCGTGATGGCCGCAGTCGTCCCCGACCTGGACGGACTCGAGCTCGTGGGGCACGACGCGGAGGCCGTGCTCATCGGAGGGTGCGACGAGACGCTCGAGCCGAACCAGGTGTTCAGCTACATGAACCTCGCGCGTGCATTCGAGGAGATCCAGCTGGGCGCGTCGTTCTACTGCCTGCACAAGAACAAGTGGTGGCAGACGAGCCGTGGTCCCATGCTCGACAGCGGCGCGTTCGTCGCGGGGCTCGAGTACTCGACCGGTATCGAGGCGACAGTCCTCGGGAAGCCGAGCCCGTCGTACTTCGCGGCCGCGCTCGACGTCCTCGACGCGGAGCCCGAGCGCACATGGCTCGTGACCGATGACGTCGAGGCGGATGTACGCGGCGCGCGCCTCTTCGGGATGAAGACGGCGCTCGTCCGGACGGGGAAGTTCCGCCCCGAGTCGCTCGAGACGGCTGAGCCCCCACCGGACATCGTGGTCTCGTCGCTTGCGCACTTCCCCTCCTTGCTCGAGGAGGATCTGACCGGCGGCTGGACGCCGTGAAGGTCGGCGTCGACATCGTCGAGATCGACCGCGTGCGACGCGCGCTCGAGCGACCGAGCTTCCGCGACCGCTGCTTCACCGAGGCCGAGCGCGCCTACTGCGACTCGCGGGCGAATCCCGCCCAGAGCTACGCGGCGCGCTTCGCCGGCAAGGAGGCAGTCGGAAAGGCGCTCGGTTGCGGCGTTCGCTTCACCTGGAAGGACGTCGAGATCGTGGGACGGCCGAAGCCGGGCGTGCGCCTCTCAGGCCGGACCGCCGCGTTCGCCGAGCGGGTTCGCGCGGGCGCGATCGACCTCTCGATGACGCACTCGCGGGAGATCGCCGCGGCGATCTGCGTCGTCAGTCCCCGCGTCGATGGCTGAGCGCTACGAGCCGCTCTACACGGCCGCGGAGATGCGGGCGGCAGAAGAGCGTTACCCCGAGTATCCGGCCTCCATCCCTGAGCTGATGGAGCGCGCGGGCAGGGCGGTCGCGCGTGAGGCGATGCTCGCCTTCCCCGGAGCTCGAAGCTTTGCGTGCGTCTGCGGCGGAGGATCGAACGGCGGCGACGGACGCGTTGCCGCGCGTGTCCTCCGCGAGGCGGGAAACGTCGCCGACGAGACGGTTGGGCTCGACGGCTACGACGTGATCGTGGACGCGCTCTTCGGCACGGGGTTCCGCGGAGAGCCGCGCGACGAGACCGCGGAGCTCATCGAGCGGATCAATTCGGCATCCGCACCGGTCGTGTCAGTCGACCTGCCCTCCGGTGTCGACGCTTCGACGGGCGAGATCGCGGGCGCGGTGGTGGATGCAGACCTCACCGTGACCTTCCACGGTACGAAGGTCGGGCTCGCGGTCGCTCCGGGGCGCTTCCATGCGGGACGGGTCGTCGTCGCCGACATCGGGCTCGACGAGGCCCCGACGTTCCATCGGCGCGCGACCCGCGCACTCCTCGAAGATGTGCCGCGTCGAGGTGCCGGGGACACGAAGTACACGGCCGGCTCGGTCCTCGTCGTGGGTGGCCAGCCGGGGATGACGGGCGCCGCCTGTCTCTCCGCCCTCGCCGCGCTGCGCGCGGACGCCGGCTACGTGACGCTCGCGGTTCCGGACGAGGCGCTGCCCGCCGCCGAGGCACTTGCGCTCGAGCCCGTGAAGATCGGCTGGAGCGACGCCGGCGCTGCCGACACGATCGTGCGGGCTGCCGAGCGTGCGACCGCGCTCGCGCTCGGGCCGGGGCTCGGTAGGAGCGAGGCGCGCCGGGCGCTCGTTCGCGAGCTGCTCGGGCGGCTCGATCTCCCAACCGTCGTCGATGCCGACGCCCTCTTCGACCTCCAGCCCTTCGAGCGAACGGCCCCGACCGTACTCACGCCGCACGCGGGCGAGCTCGCTCGCCTCCTCGGGACCGACTCGGCGTGGGTCGCCGCACACCGGCTCGAGGCGGCGCGGCAGGGGGCCGAGCAATTCGGAGCCGTCCTCCTCCTCAAGGGAGCCGACACGATCGTCGCCGCTCCGGGAGAAGGCGTCGTCGTCTGCGACCTCGGGCCGCCGTCGCTCGCGACGGCCGGGACCGGCGACGTGCTGACCGGCGTGGTTGCGGCGTTCCTCGCCAAGGGCCTCGATCCACAGCTCGCGGCCGCCGCCGGAGCTGTCGCCCACGCGCGCGCCGCCGAGCTCGCGCCACAGCGTGCGGGGCTCGTCGCGAGTGACCTCCTCGCGTCGCTGCCGCGCGCGCTAGAGCAGTAACGCAGCGTCGGATGCTCGGCCGATCGCCCGCGGGACACCAGTAGTCAACGCATGTTTATGCCGGCCGTCACGTGGACTATGGTCGCAACCGGCCCGGTCGAATGCGCCTTCGACGCCTCATACCCGTCGCTTTCACCTCGTCCCTGCTGCTGGCGCTGCTCCTTCCCGCTCCCGCCGCCGCGGCCACGTGCGCCTTTGCCGGGTCGACCATGACGGTCACCTACGCCGCGAACGACACTGTCACTCTCGCCGTTTCGGGAACCGCGATCACTATGAACGGCGCGGCGTGCGGAGCCGCCACGACCCTCAACACGAACCTGATCACGACGGCGGGCACGGTTACGGGCACCGAGACGCTCGTCATCGACCTCACCGGCGGGCCTTTCGCGCCAGGGCTGACCACCGAGACGACGGGCACATCCGAGATCGAGTTGCGCGCCGACCTGGGGGCGTTGAACGACGTTGTCGTGATCGTCGGGACTGCGGGCGCGGACGGCTTCGACCTCGGCACGGTCGGTATCAACCTCAACGGGGACGACGACGCCGACGTCGCGATCGTCAACGTCGAGTCGGTTGTCGTCCAGGCGGGCGGCGGCGACGACCAGGTCTCCGCGCTCGGCAGCGGGGGCACCGGTGGCCCATTCACGACTCCGGTGGTGCTCCAGGGTAGCGCCGGCAACGACGAGCTCCAGGGCGGGACCGGCGCGGACGAGCTCACCGGTGGCGACGGCGACGACACGCTCGGCGGAGGAGACGGCAACGACATCATGGAGGGCGGCGAGGGCGCCGACACGCTGCGTGGCGATTCGGGCAACGACACGATGCGCGGCGGCTCGGGCGACGACACGCTGAGCGGCGAGGACGGAATCGACACGCTGCTCGGGGAAGCGGGCGACGACACGCTCAACGGCGGCGACTCGAACGACGAGATCCGCGGCGGCGACGGCTCCGACCGGATCAATGGCAATGCCGCGAACGACCGGCTCCACGGCGACGCCGGCGACGACACGATCCTCGCAGGAGACGGCAGCGACGTGCTCAACGGCTCCGCGGGCGCGGACACGCTACTCGGCGGGGACGAGGAGGACAACCTCGACGGCGGTGACGGAAACGACACGCTCTCGGGTGAGACGGGGAACGACGTCATCGCCGGTGGTGGCGGTGACGACGTGCTCAACGGCGGAGCGGGCGACGACGTCCTCGACGGCGACGCGGGCTCGGACGCGGTCCAGGCGGGCAGCGGGAACGATGCGGTACGGGGAGGCAGCGGTGACGACGCACTCGAGGGTGAGGCCGGGGACGACGTCCTCGACGGCGGCAGCGGCGCCGACCGGCTCCTCGGGGGCGAGGGAGCGGACACTCTCGTCGGAGGCGCCGAGGCCGACGTCCTGTCCGGAGGCGATGCGAACGACGCGCTGGCGGGAGGCTCGGGGGACGACGTGCTCGAGGGCGAGGCGGGGAACGATCGCCTTCGAGGTGAGGACGGCGACGACCTCCTGGATGGCGGCATCGGGGTTAGCGTGGGCGACGACCGAGGCGCGGAGGGCGGCAACGACGTACTCGACGGCGGTACTGGCGTTGACACCGTGGATTTCTCAGGAGTGACGACCCCACTGAACGTGGACATCGGCATGACGAAGGCATACGCGACGGGAGGCGACGGCACGGATGTGCTCTTCGGCATCGAGAACGTCCTCGGCGGCAGGGGCGCCGACCATCTCCATGGCGGCACGGGGCCGAACGTGCTTCGCGGAGGACCGGGCAATGACATCTTGCGGGGCCGCGGCGGGGACGACGACGTCTTCGGGGAGGACGGTGCCGACATCGTCGACGGCGGGGCGGGCGACGACGACATGAACGGAGGGAGGGGGAATGACCGCCTGCTCGGCGGCGACGGCGACGACGCCTTGAACGGAGGCGCCGGGAATGACTCGCTCAACGGCGGCAGGGGCGCCGACATTCTCGACGGAGGTACTGGACGCGACATGTGCACCTCCGGCGGAGGTGGCGGAAGCATTACTCGCTGCGAGCGCTCGTCCGCACCGCGCGGGTAGCAGGTCGGTCGGTTCCTGGAACTTCGCTTCCCGCGCACTGGCGCGCAGCGATCGCGGAGAATGACTGCATGGAGCGCTCCTGCTTCACCGTCGATCTCGGGGCGATCCGGCGCAACGCCGAGACGCTGCTGCGCGCCGCGGGCGGGGCGGAGCTGTGGGCGGTCGTCAAGGCGGAGGGATACGGCCATGGCGCGGTCGACGTCTCCCGCGCGGCGCTGGACGGCGGAGCGTCGGCGCTCTGCGTCGCGACGCTCCCCGAAGCGCTCCATCTCCGTGCGGCGTTGCGGAACGCCCGGGTCATCGTCATGGGGCCAGTCTCTGAGCGTGAGCTCGGCGAGGCACGGGCCGCACGGCTCGAGGTCGTCGCCGCGGACGGGCGCGTGCCCGAAGGCGTTCGGGTCCACCTCAAGCTCGACACCGGAATGGGGCGCTGGGGGCTCTCGGAGCTGCCGGCGCCGGGGCGTGACGTGGTCGCTGTCATGAGCCATCTCGCCTCGGCGGAGTCCGACCCGGCGTTCACGCACCTTCAGGTCGAGCGCTTCAAGGAGGCCACGGCGAGGCTCGACTCGCTCACCCGGCACCTCGCGAACAGTGCGGCCACGCTGCTTTACGCCGAGGCCCGCTTCGACGCGGTTCGCTGTGGCATCGCCCTCTACGGGATCTCGCCGTTCGGCACCGATCCCGTTGCGGACGGGCTCGAGCCTGCGCTTCGCTGGGAGTCGTATCTCGCTCTGGTAAAGCAGCTCGCGCCTGGTGAGAGCACGGGGTACGGACGTCGCTTCGTCGCTGACCGGCCGACGTGGATCGGAATCGTTCCCGTCGGCTACGCGGACGGCTTCCGTCGCGACATGACGGGCACCGAAGTGCTCGTCGAAGGGGAGCGCCGCCGTGTCGTCGGAACGATCTCGATGGACGCACTCGCGGTCGAGCTGGACCACCAGCTCCCAGCCGGAACACCTGTAACGCTCGTGGGAGACGGGATCCTGATCGAGGATCACGCGCGCGTTGCGGACACGATCGCGTACGAGATCGCGACAGGTCTCAACACCCGCTCCGGGAGGGCGCGGCGAGTGGCGAAAGATGGATGAGCGCGTCGGCGAGGTGCTCGAGGGCGAGGAGGCGTGGATCGTGGGCGGTGCCGTACGCGACCAGCTCCTCGGCCGTCCGGTGCTCGACGTCGACGTCGCCTGCCGCAATCCACGAGAGACCGCGTACCGCTACGCGCGCCGCTTCGGCGGTGCGGCATTCCCTCTCTCCCAGCGCCACGGCGCCTGGCGCGTCGTCGCCGAAGGAACCGCGCAGACGGTCGACTTCACACCCCTTCCGAACGGCATCGCGGCCGATCTCGCGTCGCGCGACTTCACGTTCAACGCGATCGCGGTCCGGGTGGGCACGGGCGCTCCGTGCGATCCGCACGACGGCCGCGCGGATCTCGCGAAGGGTGTCATCCGGGCGGTCTCGGAGATGGTGTTCCTCGACGACCCGCTTCGTCTCCTTCGCGCGGTCCGGCTCGAGGACGAGCTCGGTTTCCGCATGGACGAGCGTACGGAGGCGCTCCTTCGTGCCTCCGCTCCCCTCGTCACGCGTCCAGCGGGAGAGCGCATACTCGCGGAGCTCCGCCGGCTCTCGCCGTCCGGGTACAGGCGCCTGGGCGACGTCGGGATGCTCGAGCCGCTCGGCGGCGCACTCGACGGCCCGCTCGATGCCCTGAACGATCCCGACTTCCGGCTCGTCGCGGTGTTCCGGGAGAAGCTCACGAGACTCCCGATCTCGAATGATCTCCGCCGCTACGCCGCTACGCTTCTGCGCGCTCGGCGGCCGGACGATCCTTCTCCTCGGGCGATCCATCGCTTTCGACGGGAGACCGAGCCCTGGGCACTCGACGCGCTCGTGTTCGTCGGTGCCGCCGAGCTCGCCGGGGTCGTCGAAGCCGCCCGCCGCGCCGATCCGGCGGAGCCTCTCGTGCGTGGCGACGAGCTCGGTCTGGCGCCCGGACCGGAAATCGGACGTATCCTCGCTCTCATCGACGAGGAACGGGCAGCGGGCACGATCTCGACACGCGAGGAGGCGTTGGCATTGGCGCGCTCGGTTGGAAGCGAAGGGGCGTCCCCGTGAGCATCGACCTGAGGCTCGCGCTGCAAGAGGATCGCGCGTCTGATCTTGCGGACAGGGTGCGGCGGCTGCTCGGGCCCTTCACGGGGGCGGAGGCAGCTCTCGACGCGGGCTGCGGCACCGGGACGCTGGCGTTTGCGCTCGCCCCGCACGTCGCGGAGGTCGACGGTGTCGATCCGAGAGCGGAGTACCTCGACGCCGGGCGGGCAGTCGCCCCTGCGAACGTTCGGTTCACCGAAGGTGACGTGATGTCGCTTCCGTTCGGTTATGCCACCTTCGACATCGCGGGCTGCCATCGCGTGCTCCACCACGTGCGCCGTCCCGAGCTCGCGGTGTCGGAGCTCGCGCGCGTGACTCGCCCCGGCGGACGACTGTTCATCGTCGACCAGCTCGGGTCGGTCGACCCGCTCCGGAGCCTGGAGATGGACCGGTTCGAGCGACTCCGCGACCCGACCCACCAACGGCTCCTTCCGGACGCCGACATTCGCGGGTACCTCGACGCGAACGATCTCGTTCTCCTCACGTCCGAGGTGACGCACGAGCGGATCGATCCCGAGCAGCGCCTCGACCTCGCCGGAGTATCGGACGACGACCGTGTTCGTATTCGCGGGCCGGCACCGGCCGCCCCGTACGAGGTCGAGATCGGCTGGTACGTCGCCCGGAAATCCGGGCCGTAGGCCTCAGTCGTGAACGCCGGGGCGGTAGCCGTACCGCCCGACGAGGCGCGCGAGCACTCCGGGGAAGAGCGCCTGGAACATCGAGACGAAGCGGTAGGGAAACCAGGGAACGGTGATCTCTCGCTTCCCTTTCTCGACGGCCTCGACGATCGCGCGCGCCACGTCCTCGGAGTCGATGACGAAGCGACGCATCAGCGAGCTCTGCAACGTCGTGCGGGGCTTGAAGCCCTCCGTCTCCACGAAACCGGGGAGGACCGAGTGCACCTGGATGCCCTCGGCGCGAAGCGTTGCCGCGAGCGACCGCGAGAACGCGAGCTGGGCGTGCTTCGCCGCCGCATAGGGCCCGGCGGGAGCGAAGGCGACCGTTCCCGCGATCGAGACCACGTTCACCACGTGCGAGCCGCCGGACGCCGCTGCGGCACGGAGACCGGGCAGGAAGGCCCGGGAGCACCAGACGCCTCCGAGGTAGTTCGTCTCGAGCACGCGCTCCACGGTCTCGGGCGACGTGGAGACGAACGATCCTCGGCCTGGAACCCCGGCGTTGTTGACGAGCAGCGACACTGCGGCGTGCCGGTCGAGTACCCGGGCGGCGACCTCGTCGACCTGCGCGCGGTCGCGAACGTCGCACACCTCCCACTCTCCACCGATCTCCGCAGCGAGTGCCTCGAGCCGGTCGGCGCGCCGCGCCAGCAGCACGCACCGCCAGCCGCGTCGTGCGAGCTCGCGGGCCGTCGCCTCGCCTATCCCCGAAGACGCTCCGGTGACCACCGCGATTCGCTCCCCGACCATGGTGCGCGAGCCTAGCGATTAGGATCGCCGCGTGGCCGGCAGGTTCGAGGGAAAACATGCTCTGGTTCTCGGGGTCGCGAACCGGCGCTCGATCGCGTGGGCGATCGCGAGCAGGCTCGCCGGCGAAGGAGCCCAGGTCGCGTTCACGTACCAGGGCGAGCGGATCGAGAAGAGCGTCCGCGACCTGGCCGAGACCGTCTCGAGCCCGCTGGTAACGGAATGCGACGTCCGCTCCGACGACGACGTTGCGAGGGTCTTCGCGGAGGTCGCCGACACCTTCGGCGGTGGGCTCGACATCCTCGTGCACTCGGTCGCGTTCGCAGCGGCCGAGGATCTCGAGGGGCGCTTCACCGACACGCCGCGCGACCGCTTCTGGCTCGCCCTCGACATCAGCGCATACTCGCTCGTGGCCTGCGCGCGCGCCGCAGAGCCGTTGATGGAAGTGCGCGGCGGCGGCTCGATCGTCACGATGACCTACCTGGGTGGCGAGCGTGCGGTGCCGCACTACAACGTGATGGGTGTCGCCAAGTCGGCGCTCGACTCCTCCGTCCGCTACCTCGCCTGGGACCTCGGATCCAAGAACATCCGCGTGAACGCGATCTCCGCGGGCCCGGTTCGCACGCTTGCCGCCCGCTCGATCGCCGGCTTCACGACGATGGAGGCGATGTTCGAGGAGCGCGCGCCGCTCCATCGGGCGATCGAGGCGGACGACTGCGGTGCCGCAGCCGCGTATCTCCTCTCGGACGATGCGAGCAACGTGACCGGGACCACGCTGTACGTGGACGCCGGGTACCACGCGATGGGCATGTAAGGCGAGACTCGCTTCGACTCGTCTCAGCGAGGTGCGGAGAGGAGCCGAACGATGTCCGTGATCGAGATGAACCCGACGAGGCGATCATCCTCGTCGAGGACGAGCCCTCTGTGGAGATCGTCCGTGCCGAGCTCGGAAAGCGCAGCGAGAGCGTCGTCGTCCTCGCGAAGCACCGGAACCTCGGCCCGCGGAACCATGCGCTCGCTCACGCGCCGCTCGTCCCAGTCGGTGCGAGGCGTCTCGAGAACGCGGCGGAGCGGGAGCACCCCGAGCACGTCCCCGGCGCGAACGACGGGGTACGAGGTGAAGCGGGCGACTCCGGCAACGGCGTCCATGAACTCGCCGAGCGTCTGCTCCGGGTGTGCGGTCACGGGGCGGGGGACCATGAGGTGGCGCACCTGCAACCCCGAAAGCACCTCTCGAACGGCGAGGTAGCGCGCCTCCGAGCTTGCCGCTGCGAGCAAGAACCAGCCGAGGAAGGCGAGCCAGGCGCCGCTGAACGCGCCCTCCACCATGAAGAGAAAGACCCCGCCGCCGATCATCAGGAAGGCGAATCCGCGGCTGATCCCCGTTGCGATCGTCGTTGCCTGTGCGAAGTCGTGCCTGCCGGCCCAGAGCGCCGACCGCAACACGCGACCGCCGTCCAGGGGCAGCGCCGGGAGCAGGTTGAAGGCGAGCAGGAAGAGGTTGATGTAGCCGAGCCACGCCGCGACGCCGTCGATCGCCTCACCCGGATGGGCGAGCGCGGCGACCAGGACACAGGCGGTGCCGACGACGAGCGTCACGAGTGGGCCGGCGATCGCGATCCGGAACTCCGCCCCGGCGCTCGGGAACTCGCCCTTGAAGCGGGCGACGCCGCCGAAGAGCCAGAGAGTGATTCCCTCGATCTCCATCCCCTCGCGACGGGCCTGGACAGCGTGACCGAGCTCGTGCAGGAGGAGCGAGCCGAAGAAGAGCAGCGCGGCGACGACCGCCATCGCCACGTACATGCCCTTCGAGAGGCCGGGGTTCTGCTCGGGGAAGACGGCGGAGGCGAGCGACCAGGCGATCAGCGCGAACACGATCGCCCAGCTCCAGTTGAGGCCGATCTTGACGCCGGCGATCCGGCCGAGCGTGATCGTGGGATTCAGCGGCTGTCGCCTCCCTACGTGAGGACGTGGATGTTACGGCGGGCGCACATCTCTCTGAGCACCTCGGGCCAGACGCTGACGCTCACCTCTCCGAGATGCGCCTTGCGCAGGAGGAGCATCATCGTCCGAGACTGACCGATCCCGGCCCCGATCGAGAGCGGGATCTCGTCCTTCAAGATCGCCTGGTGGTAAGCGAGCTCGAGGAAGTCGAGCTGGCCCGAGAGCTCGAGCTGCCGGACGAGCGACTCCTTCGTGACGCGGATCCCTCCCGACATGAGCTCGTGGCGGCGGCGAGTGACTGGGTTCCAGACGAGGATGTCGCCGTTCAGGCCGTGCGTGCATCGGCCGACCGTCCGCGGAGAGCGTCTCGGTCGACCAGTCGTCGTAGTCGGCAGCGCGTAGCTCGTGGGGCAACCCGTCCGCGAGCGGCCAGCCGATCCCGTAGATGAAGCTCGCGGGGTGCTCCCGGAGGATCGCCGTCTCGCGCTGCTTGCGCGGGAGGTCGGGGTAGGCGTCGAGGATGTCCTCCGCGTGGATGAAGGCCAGCTCGTCTGGGAGTGCCGGGTAGCGTGAGTCGGCGAGCGTCGGCCAGCGCTCGTGGAGGAGGGCCTCGGCCTCTCTGAGCACCTTCCAGATCGAGCGCATCGTCTCTGTCAGGTATTCGAGAGTCCGCTGCTCGGCCGTGATCGCCCTCTCCCAGTCCCACTGGTCGACGTAGGCCGAGTGGTCGTGGTCGAGGAAGTAGTCGTTGACCCCGCTGCCCGCGTCGACGACGAGCGGCACCTGCACCATGGTCAGGTTCAGCTCCTCGCAGAGGCGGTCCTCGATCAGCCGCTTCGCGGCGTAGAGCGCCTCCATCGTCTCCCGGGGCTCTAGAAGCGGTGTGTAGTCCGCAGGCAGGATCCGGTCGAGCTCCTCGTAGCTGCCGATCCCGGGCCCCGCCAGATCGGCCTCCTTCGCGGTGGCCATCGCAACCTCCTCGGAGACTGCAGTTCCTATGCGCCGAGGCTAGGGCCTGCCCCGCAGGCTACGCATCGGGGAAACCTGCTCCCAGGCTGCGGCTTTCCCCGCAGCGCTACAGGGGCCGCGCGGCTGCGATCACGGCGTCGAGGTCGGGCAGCTCGCCGCCGAGCATCCACGCGGCCACGATCGTCTCGCCGTCCTCGATCAGGAACGCCGAGCGCGCGGCGACGTCCAGCATCCCCCGAGGCTCGATCGCCACGTCGAACGCTCGCGTAGCCTCGCCGTTCCAGTCCGAGAGAAGCGGCACGTCCACACCGAGTGTCTGCGCCCAGGCCGCATGCGACCAGGGGGAGTCGCGGGAGATCGCGAGCGGCCGCACTCCCACCGCCGCGAGGTCGTCGCCCCTGTCCCGCAGGAGCACGAGCTCGTTCGTTCAGGTGGGCGACCAGTCCCAGAGGTAGAAGCAGAGCAGCGCGTAGCCGGCGCCGAGCACCTGGCGCAGCGGCCGCGGTTCCTCGCGTGGCGCGGTCCAGACCTGGACGGCGGGGACGCGGTCGCCGGCTTCGATCATCTACGCCTCGACAGGCGCGGGAAGTCTCTCCGTGGCGTCCGCGATCTCGCGTGCGACCTCGACGATGTCGCCGTTTGCGGTGTAGATCCGAAGCTGGCGGTCGGAGCTCGAGCCCCGGGCGAGGATCTCGAGGATCCCCTCGAGCTCGCGCTCGGACCCGAGCTCGCGCGCATGCGGCCTGATCTCACCGATCGTGCGCCGGATCAGCCGGGCGACGGGCACACGGTTCCGCTTCCCGCTCGCGAGATCCATCAGCGGCGCCTCGAGCCCGTAGCGGGCGGCGAGCCACTTGTTCTCGCTCGTCAGGATCCGGTGGTAGGACGGGATCTCGAGCCCGGCGTCGTAGCGCTCGCACAGCTGCTTCACGAGCGCCTGGCAGTAAGCGGCGATCGCGACTGCGTCCTCGACCCGGGTCACCGCGTCGCAGATGCGGATCTCCACCGTGCCGAGGCGCGGGTGGAGGCGGATGTCCCACCAGATGTGCGTGTAGTCGGCGATGCAACCAGAGCGCTCGAGCTGGCCGACGACCTCCGCGTAGTCCGCGTAGTCGCGAAAACGCGGCGGCGGCCCGGAGCGCGGGAAGGCGGAGAAGACCATCTGCCGGCTCGACGCCAGCCCGGTCGGCTCGCCGCGCCAGAACGGCGAGCTCGCAGAGAGCGCGAGCAGCGGCGCGAGCTGCGGGAGAAGGCCGTTGACCACCTTCACCGCCTTTTCGGGATCGTCCACCGCCACGTGCACGTGCATCCCGAAGATGAGCTCCCGACGGGCGACGTACTGCAGCTGGTCGATGAGCGCCCGGTAGCGGTCCTTCGCGGTGATCCGCTGTCGCTCGAAGAGGCTGAACGGGTGTGTTCCCGCGGAGCCCACGCGCGTGCCCTTCTCGTTGGCGATCTCCGTGACGTACCCGCGCAGCTTCGTCAACCAGCGCATGACGTCGCCTGCGTTGTGACACACCGGTGTGGAGATCTCGAGCACGGACTGCATGAGCTCGGCGTTGATCCGTGCCTCGAGCTCGTGCCCGGTGACCGCCTCGAGCATCGTCTCGATGTGCTGAACCAGGTCGAATGTCTCGCAGTCGAGGAGCTGGTACTCCTCCTCGACGCCGAGCGTGTACGGATCGCCTTTGCCGAACGCGTGGTCGAGGACGCTCCCAACCGGGTAGCCGGCGTCCCCCGTGATCGAGGGCGGGAACGCCTGCTTGCTACCGTTCTCGGAGCTCAAGAGATCACCGCTTCGACCTCGATCTCCACCTTCCACGCGGGGTCGAAGAGACCGGCGAGGACGGTCGTGTTGGCAGGCCTGACCTCGCCGAAGACCTTCGCGTGGGCGCGCGCGAAGCCGTCGAAGTCGGCGGGATCCGTGAGGTACACGCGCGTGCGCACCACCTGCTCAAGGCTCGCTCCCGCCTTCTCGAGCGCGGTGCCGATGAGCTCGAGGCAGAGGAGAGTCTGGTCGTAGATGTCCTCGGGCGGAGGCGAGCCGTCCGGCGGGTTCGCCGCTGTTCCCGAGACGTGCACTCTGTCGCCGGCGACGACCGCGCGCGAGTAGCCGACTATCGGTTCGTACGCTCCCGTCCCCGAGATGAGGCGCCGCTCCATCGCCGCACTAGTATCGCGCGACGTGCAGGCACTTCGCCAGATCGACGAATGGCCAGTTGCGTTCGCCGCGGCGGGGTTCATCGATTTGGGTGGCGCCGTCACAACGCGCGGCGACCGCGCGCGCGCCGTACGCTTGGCCTCGGTCTCGAAACCCGTAGTCGCGCTCGCAGTGGTCGTCGCCGCGGAGGAGGGCGTCGTCGATCTCGACGAGCCGGCCGGGCCATCCGGATCGACGGTTCGGCACCTGCTCGCGCACGCATCCGGTCTGCCGTTCGAGGGGACGACGCCGATCTCGTCTCCGGGGCGGCGGCGGATCTACTCGAACGAGGCCTTCCGTGCACTTGCCGCCCACGTTGCCGCTCGTGCGGAGATGCCGTTCGCCGACTACGTGCAGGCGGCGGTGTGCGTGCCGCTCGGCATCGGCCTCGACCCGCACGGTGATCCCGGCTCGGGGATGCGCGCGTCGCTCGAGGACGTGCTCGCGCTCGGCCGCGAGTTGCTCCGGCCCACGCTCATCGCCCCCGAGACGCTCGCCGAGATGACGAGTGTTCAGTTCCCTGGGCTCGCCGGCGTGCTGCCGGACCTCGGGCGGTTCGATCCGCTCGACTGGGGGCTCGGCGTGCAGCTCAACACTCCCACACCGTCGTGGATGGGCTCGAAGGCGTCGCGGCGGGCCTTCGGCCACTTCGGCGGGTCAGGGACGTTTCTCTGGGTGGATCCCGATCCCGTCGTCGTGTGCGCGGCACTCACGACCCGCGAGTTCGGCGCGTGGGCGAAGGAAGCCTGGCCCACGTTGTCGGATGCTGTGTTGGCCGAGCTGGGGTCAGGTCTTGCATCGTCGCACTGACGTGCACGATGCAAGACCTGACCCCCTACCCGTCGTCGGCGAAGAGCGGCCGCACGAGCTCGTCGAACGTGGCGGCATCGCAGCTCGCCACGACGCACGGCGTCATCGCCGTCACCGTCGCGGTTCTGGAGACGTGCATCGTCAGCGCGACCTCGCCGAAGAACTCGCCGGCGCGCAGGATGCGCCGGTCGCCGATCGAGGACTGCGAAACACCCGCGACACCTGACAGCAGCAGGTAGAACCGATCGCCCGGTTCGCCTTCTCGGATGAGCACCGTCCCGGCTGCGACCTCATCGCGTCGCATCCGGTCGGCGAGCTTTCCGAGCGTCTCTCCGGGCAGCTCCGCGAAGAGCCCCACGCGCGCGAGCTCCGTTACCGAGGCGGGAACGTGTCGTGGAGACACGCGGGTACGGTACCCACGTGGCCGTGCTCCACGGATGGCGGCATTGCCCGCGGTGCGGATCGTCCCTCCAGCACGACGACGGCCGGGTCACCTGCGCGGCTTGTGGATTCGTGCACTACGCGAGCTCTGCGCCGACTGCGTCGGCGTTCGTCCTCGACGACGCCGGTCGCGTTCTTCTCGCCCGCCGCGCATTCGAACCGGACCAGGGACTCTGGGACGCGCCGGGTGGGTTTCTCGAAGAGGGCGAGGACCCCGTGGCGGGTCTGCGTCGCGAGCTGCTCGAGGAGACCGGCCTCGAGGTCGAGGTCGGCGACTTCGCCGGTATCTTCATGGACACCTACGGCGACGGGCCGGACGCGACGGCGGTGCTCAACCTCGTCTGGGAGGCGACGATCGTCGGAGGCGAGCCGAGCCCCGCGGACGACGTCTCCGAGCTTCGCTGGTTTCCGCGGGACGCTCTCCCGGCGGACGGTGAGCTGGCCTTTCACTGGCTCGCACCGTGTCTGCGCGCGTGGGCCTCGGGCACGTAGCCCCGGACGCACCGAAGGGCCGGTATTCCGGCCCTTCGGTAGGGGAGGGGGAGGGGGAAGCCTCGAACAAAACTTCCTGCAAGTAGCTTCCTATCAGGTTACCCCTCGCGACGGAAGTCCCGTCGGAGAGTTACGCGGCGAGACCGAGCGAACGCTCGAGCGCCGACTTGGGCTGCGCACCGACCGCAGCAGCGGCGGGCTGGCCCTCCTTGAACAGGATCATCGTCGGAATCGACATGACTCCGTACTTGATCGAGAGGCTTTGCTCCTCGTCGATGTTGACCTTGACGAGCTTGATCTCGTCCTTCCGCTCCTCGGCGATCTTCTCGAGCACGGGCGAGACCGCGTGGCACGGGCCGCACCACTCTGCCCAGAAGTCCACGATCACGGGTGTCTCGCTCTGCAGGACCTCCTGCTCGAAGGTCGCCTCTGTCACGTCGATTGCCATCTGAGTGTTTCGATCCTTTCTGCGAGGTATGAGGAATGCTTTGAGGCTAAACGCCGGAGCTCTCGAAACCCTTCCCTAGACTAGATCGTCGTGCCGCGCATGTTCCCACCTCTCCCGGACAAGCCTGACCACAACGCGCTCGAGCTCGAGATCCTCGAGCTCTGGGAGCGCGAGGGTACCTTCGAGAAGCTCCGCGAGCGGAATCGCGGGGGGCCTCGATTCAGCTTCGTCGACGGCCCGGTCACCGCGAACAAGGCGCTCGCGGTGCACACGGCCTGGGGACGCACGCTGAAGGACGTCTTCCAGCGCTACAAGGCGCTCCGCGGGTTCGAGCAGCGCTACCAGAACGGCTTCGACTGCCAGGGCCTCTGGATCGAGGTCGGGGTCGAGCGGGAGCTTGGGCTGAACTCGAAGCGGGAGATCGAGGAGTTCGGCCTCGCCGAGTTCGCTCGCAAGTGCCGGGAGAAGGTGATCTGGTCGGCCGCCGAGCTCACCCGGGGCTCGAAGCGTCTCGGCCAGTGGATGGACTGGGGGAACGACTACTTCACGTTCTCCGACACGAACATCGAGTACATCTGGCGCTTCCTCGAGCTGATGCACGGGCGCGGCCTGCTCTACAAGGGCCATCGCTCCACCGAATGGTGCCCCCGCTGTGGCACCTCCATCTCGCAGCACGAGCTCTCGCAGAGCGGCGTGTACCAGGACAAGACGGATCCCTCGCTCTACGTCCGTCTCCCGCTTCGCGACAGGCCGGGCGAGGCGCTCGTCGTCTGGACGACCACACCGTGGACCCTTCCCGCGAATGTGGCAGCTGCCGTCGAGCCCGACGCCGAGTACATCCTCCAGGAAGGCGGCGAGTGGATCGCCCGCGCCCGCGCACCCGAGGCGACTGCCGTCAAGACCGCGCGCGGGGAGGATCTCGTCGGGCTCGAGTACGTCGGTCCGTTCGACCACCTCTCCGCGGTGGAGGGCACGGAGCACCGCGTCATCCCCTGGGACGACGTGACGCTCGACGAGGGAACCGGCATCGTCCATATCGCGCCGGGCTGCGGGGGCGAGGACTTCGAGCTCTCGAAGGTGCACGACCTCCGCGTCATCCAGCCGGTCGACGACTCGGGCCGGTTCTACGACGACTTCGGGTGGTTGCACGGGCTCACGACGGTGGAGTCCGCCGACCAGATCACAGCGGATCTCGCCGAGCGTGGCCGGCTCGTCTCGGCCGAGCAGATCGTTCACCGGTATCCACACTGCTGGCGTTGCGACACCCCCCTGATCTTCCGGATCACCGACGACTGGTTCCTTTCGGTCGAGGAGCTCCGCCCGGCGCTCCTCGAGGCGAACGCGACCGTCGAGTGGACGCCTGCGTACATGGGCAAGCGGATGGACGACTGGCTCCGCAACATGGGCGACTGGAACATCTCTCGCCGCCGCTACTTCGGGCTACCGCTACCCATCTACCCGTGCTCGTGCGGGCATGTGACGGTGATCGGCTCGAAGTCGGAGCTCGCCGAGAGGGCCGTCTCCGGCCTCGACCGGCTCGAGGAGCTCCATCGACCCTGGGTCGACCAGGTCGTCATCGCGTGCGGGTCGTGCGGCGACGAGGTCCGCCGGATCCCGGAAGTCGGCGACGTCTGGCTCGACGCGGGGATCGTCCCCTTCTCGACACTCGGATGGCAGAGCCCCGAGTGGGTGAAGGGCGGCTATGCGACCGGCGCCTCTGCGGGCGTCTCCGGCGCCGATCTCCCCGACCATGCGTACTGGGAGCAGTGGTTTCCCGCCGACTGGGTCTCCGAGATGCGCGAGCAGATCCGGCTCTGGTTCTACTCGCAGCTCTTCATGTCCGTCGCGCTCACGGGCAGGGCGCCGTTCCAGCGCGTGCTCGGCTACGAGAAGATGCTCGACGAGCAGGGCCGCGAGATGCACGGCTCGTGGGGGAACATGATCGACGCGGAGGAGGCGTTCGCGCGCATGGGTGCCGACGTCATGCGCTGGCAGTACTGCGCGCAGCCGCCGAACCAGAACCTCCTCTTCGGCTTCGGCCCGGCGCACGAGATCAAGCGGCGGCTGTTGACGCTCTGGAACTCGTGCAAGTTCCTCGTCGACTACGCGAACATCGAAGGCTGGGAGCCGACGTGGGAAGACCTGGCCGACCGGCCCGGCGGCGAGCTCGAGCCGCTCGACCGCTGGCTCGTTGCACGCACCGGCGCACTCGTCGAGGAGGCGACCGCCGCGTACGAGAGCTGGCTCACTGTGAACGTCGTCAGGTCGTACGAGACCTTCGTCGACGATGTGTCGAACTGGTACATACGAAGGTCACGGCGCCGCTTCTGGGAGGGCGACGAGACGGCGCTGCGAACCCTCTGGTACGCGCTCGTTCAGGGGTTGCGCGTCGTTGCGCCCCTCATGCCGTTCCTCACCGACCACCTCTGGCGGCGGCTGACTGCGCCGTGTGCGGACGCGCCCGAGTCGGTACACGGCGCGGGCTGGCCCGAGGTGCCCGAGCCCGACTCGGCCTTCCTCGACGAGATCGGCGAGCTCCGGCGCGTGGTCGAGCTCGGCCGCCAGGCACGCGCCACGGCAGGTATCAAGCTGCGCCAGCCACTACGCCGGCTCGTCGTCGACGGCGCGGCGCTCGCCGAAGCGCATGTGGACGAGATCGCCGAGGAGCTCCGCGTCCAAGAGGTCACGTTCGGCGTGGTCGACGCGAGCGAGCTTCGCGTCAAGCCGAACCTGCCCGTCCTCGGGCCGAAGCTCGGGCGAGAGCTGGGGGTCGTGCGAGCTGCGCTCGAGGCGGGTGACTTCGAGGCGCTTCCAGACGGCGGCTTCCGTGCTGCGGGCCACGACCTCACGCCAGACGAAGTCCTGGTCGAGCGCGAGGGCAAGGAGGGTTGGGCAGTGGCTGCCTCGGACGGAACGACGGTCGCCCTCGACACTCGACTCGACGAGGGCCTCGTGCTCCGCGGCCGCGTCTACGACCTCATCCACACCGTGAACACCATGCGGAAGGAGGCGGGGCTCGAGCTGATCGACCGGATCCGGCTCACGATCCCCGAAGCGGACGCCGACTTGCTCGAGCACACGGACTGGATCGCACGCGAGACGCTCGCGGTGTCCGTTGCGGCCGGCGGCTCCGCACTCGAGATCGCGAAGGCCTGATCGGCGGGTTCCCACCGCGGGCGGGCAGTCGTATGCTCCGGCTGTGACGCAGTGTCGGCACTGCGGAGAGGAGCTGGCGGGTGAGTTCCGCTACTGCCCCTGGTGCGCCGCGCCGCAGCGTCGCAAGCTCGTCGCGTTCTTCAGGGGTACCGATGCCGATGCCAGAAAGGCGCTGCGCGTGTCCCGGTACCTACCCGAGCGGCGTGTTCGCTTCAGCGTCTGGGACGAGAGCGGGACGGCTCGGGCGGCGGTCTCGCTCGACGAGGACGAGGCCGCGCGGCTCGCGACCTATCTCGCGCCTCAGTCGCCACCGAGGCCGAGCCTTCTCGACGAGCTACGCGCCCTGGTTCGCCGCTAGCTTCGCGCGGCGAGCTCGAGCTCGCGGCGGAGCTCGACCGGGAGTCGGAACGTGACGTCCTCCTCCACGAGCCGGTACGGCTCGACGTGGGTCACACCCCGAGCACGGAACCAGTCGCAGACCCTCTCCACGAGCTTCTCGGGAGCCGATGCTCCCGACGTGATCCCGACCGTCTCCGCACCTGCCACCCACTCGGGGTCGATCTCCGTCTCGTCGTCGATGAGGTGCGCCTCCACGCCGTGCGCACGGGCGGTTTCCACGAGCCGATTCGAGTTCGACGAGTTGCGCGATCCGATGACGAGGAGCAGGTCGATCTCGGGGAGCATCTCCTTGACCGCCCATTGGCGGTTGGAGGTCGCGTAGCAGATGTCCTCCTTCCGCGGTGCGCGGATCTCGGGGAAGCGGCGACGGAGGGCCTTGATGATCTCGCCCGTCTCGTCGACCGAGAGAGTCGTCTGCGTCACGTACGCGAGCTTGGTGTCCGCTGGAAGGTCGAGCGCCTCCGCTTCGTCCACGGTCTGGACGAGGATCGTCGCGTCAGGGGCCTCACCCGTCGTCCCGACGACCTCCTCGTGACCGGCGTGCCCGATGAGGATGATCGTGTACCCCTCGTCCGCGTACCGGCGCGCCTGCACGTGCACCTTCGTGACCAGCGGGCACACGGCGTCGATCACGTTGTGGCCCAGGCGCGCGGAGTTCTCGAACACCGTCGGCGCGACGCCGTGCGCCGAGTAGACGACGGTCGCGCCTCGCGGCACCTCGGTCTCCTCCTCGACGAATATGGCGCCGCGTGCCTCGAGGTCGCGAACCACGTGGATGTTGTGGACGATCTGCTTGCGGACGTAGACGGGCGCGCCGTAGTGCTCGAGCGCGAGCTCGACCGTCTCCACGGCGCGTTCGACCCCGGCGCAGTAGCCGCGCGGAGAGGCGAGGAGAACACGTTGAACCATCAGCAACAGGCTACTGGAGGCCGACGCCGCGGCCGCGAAGCGGTCGCCTTTAGGGGTTCTCGCGCGGCCGGAACTCCGCGCTAGCGGATTCCGGCTTGCGCAGATCTACGCAGGCTACCGGGCGGACTGGGCGACGAAGATGCCGGCGAGAACGACGGCGCCGCCGATGAGCTGTGCGGGCCCGAACGACTCTCCGAGCCACACCCACGCGACGACGGTCGCGATGACGGGCTCGAGCGTGGCGACGATCGACGCCCGCGTGGCGCTGATGTGCCGAAGCGCGGCGGTCAGGAGCGAGAACGTGATCATCGTCCCGACGACGATGATGAACCCGACCATGAGCCACACCGGCGCAGTGTGCTCCGAAAGGTTTCCCTGGAGCGAGACCGTGTCACCCAGGACGCGCCACGGGAATTCCCACAACGGTTGCACGACGGCCCAGAGGAGCGCGGCGAAGAGGAAGCCGTAGAAGGAGAGCGACACCGGATCACGGTGGCGGCGCTCGCGCTCGGCCATCAGCAGGTACGCCGTGAGCCCAAAGGCTCCGCCGAGCGCGGCGGTCACGCCCACGGTGCTGAAGGCGACTCCGGCCCAGACCTCGACGACCACTGCGAGCCCGGCGATGCAGAGGATGACTGCGACCCAGATCCGCCTCCGGATCCGTTCCTTGTAGACGAACCGCGCGAAGAGCGCGACGAAGAGCGGCGCCGTGAACTCGATGAGCAGCGCAACCCCGACCGGCAGGTTGTGGATGGCCACGAAATAGAGCCATTGGACGAGGGCCACGCCCACGATGCCGAACGCGACGAGGAAGAGAAGCTCGCGACCGCCTACGCGGAGGTTCGGCCGGGCGAAGAGGAGCAGGAACACGAGAAGACCGAGCGCTGCGCAGGTGGCCCGGATCTGCGCGAGCTCCAACGACGAGAGCCCGGAATCGAGGACGACCTTGGAGACGCTGCCGTTGACGGCGAAGAGCGTGGCTGCCGTCGCGACCATCGCGTAGCCGAGCCGCGTTCGGTCGTCGGGCCGCCCTTCCGGGAGCAGCGTGGGGGCGTCGACCATCGCGCGAGGCTATCGGCGCCGCGTGGATGAGCGTGAGTCGTACCGTCCGACGCGCTGTCTATATTGACAACGTGACGAGACACTGCGGTCGCTGCGGTACAGACAAACCAACCTCAGAGTTCCATCGTCGTCGCCGATACGGTTGGCAGGCGTGGTGCAAGACATGCCGGCGCGAGTACGACCGCGACTACCACCAGCGCACCCGACCGCTCCGAATGGCACAGAAGAAGCGTTACCGAGCCGAGATCCTCGAGTGGTATCGCGAGCTGAAGACGGGAAAACCCTGTGCGGACTGTGACGGTGTCTTCCACTACTCGGCCATGGAGTGGGATCATCGGCCCGGGACCGAGAAGGTTGCGCTGATCAGCACCCTCGTCGTCAAGACGAACAGTCGACGCCGTGTGCTCGACGAGATCGCGAAGTGCGACTTGGTCTGCGCGAACTGCCATGCTGTGCGGACATTTGATCGACTAACGGGGCGTAGCTCAGCCTGGTAGAGCGCTGCGTTTGGGACGCAGAAGTCGCTGGTTCGAATCCGGCCGCCCCGACTTCGTGAGGAATGTCGTGCTCGTCGTCGTGGCGTTGGTGGTCGCCGCCTTCCTCGCCAGCGGCGCTTCGCCAAGTGACACTGTGTCACACGGCTCTCCTGCATTCCGCGGGACGATCGAGCGGATCGACGCGGCGCAGGCGAAGCGGATGGCGGGTGTGTCGTGGCGCGCGGGTTGCCCCGTCGGACTCCGCGACCTTCGCCTCCTCACGCTGTCGCACTGGGGCTTCGACGGGAAGCCGCGCACAGGGCGCTTGATCGTCCACCGAGACGCGGCATCCCAGCTCGTCGGGGTGTTTCGCGATCTCTATGCCGCGCGGTTACCGATCAAGAAGATCGTCCCGATCGATGCCTACGGTGGAAGCGACTTCCGGTCAATCGAGGCTGACAACACGTCGGCGTTCAACTGCCGCTACGTCGAGGGTACGAGCCGCTGGTCGGAGCACGCATACGGGCGGGCGATCGACGTCAACCCGATCGAGAATCCGTACGTCTCGGGTGGGCGCACATCGCATCCCGCAAGCACGCCGTACGTCGACCGCTCGCGACGCCGTCGCGGGATGGCGTACGAGAGAGGTGCGCTCGTCCGCGGCTTCGACGACATCGGCTGGGGCTGGGGCGGTCACTGGAGCGGGGTCAAGGACTACCAGCACTTCTCCGCGAGCGGCCGGTAAAGGTTGAGAGCCCCGCCGTGCCGGGGCTCTCGGGTCGTGGGGAGATGTGCTTCGTCAGGCTGTCGCGGGCTCGCGGCGCGCGACCAGGTACGTCCAGATGGCGCCTCCGAGCACGCCCCCGGCGAGCGGCCCGACGATGTAGATCCACACGTCGCCCCACTCCTGGTTGTAGAGCACCGGATCGAGCGATCGGGCGGGATTGAAGGAGCCGCCCGACGCGGGGCCGACGGTCGCCGCGGCGGTGAAGATGAACAGGCCGATGAGGAGCGGCGCCATCACGCCCTTCCAGGCCGCCCGCTCGTCGGTCGCGACGGTGAGGATGACCATGACGAAGAGCGCCGTCGCGATGATCTCGAGCACGAGGGCGGCCCAGTCGTCGATGCCCGAGCCCGGCTGTGTACTCAACGCGTCCGTGACGTCGCTCGAATAGACGATCGCCATCACGAGCACGGCGCCGAAGCCGCCCACGAGCTGGGCGATCCAGTAGGGAACGACGTCGCGGCTCGGGAACCTTCCGGCGATCGCGAGGCCGGCGCTGACTGCCGGGTTGTAGTGACCGCCCGAGATGTGCCCGAAGGCCGTGATCGCGAGCGCGAGACCGAAGCCGAAGCCGGCCGCGACCCCCAGCGGGGTGATCGCGTCAGCCCCGATGTCGACGACCACGGCGATGCCACTGAAGCCGAGGAAGAAGAAGAGGAATGTCCCGAGCGCCTCCGCGCCGAGGCGCGCGCCGAGGGGGTGATCCATCGCATGACCTCCGGGTCCGGTTTAGCTGCCGGTTCGGCGCGGTCCGGTCGTCTCCTGTCCGTCCGAGGAAGAAAACCGAGCCCCGGCTCGGTCGCTCGCATCCGCCGACCGCGACGAGAGAAGCCGCGGCGAGTGTGGCTTCGAGCGTCCAAACCGCGAGCCGGAGCTCAGTGGTCCACGCACTGCCGAGTCTGCAGATCGGAGACTCGTCCCGTCTGATCAGTATTGATCAGGAGACGTCCGGCCCGGGCACTCAAACTCGCGTGGTCGATCCACTCGCCACGAAGGGGGCGACCCGTGAGCTCTACGCCTGCCGCCGACACCCCGCGACCCGACGACCCAGTGCCCATCGCTGCTCTTCCCGAGGTGCAGCCCCAGCACTCGATCTCGGAGTCCGTGCTCGACAATCTCTCCGCCTGGACCGTCATCGCGGCCGCGATCAGCATGCTCTATCTCGTCTGGGTGACACTCGAGATCCTCGACAAGTACGTCGGGATCCTTCCAAAGGTGGGGCCGTAGCCGTGTCTGCCTCCGAGTCCCCCATCGCGGGTCCCGCACCCGGTTGGGCGAAGCGGTTTCCTCGGGACGAGAAGGTCTTCCTCGTTCTCGTCCTCCTCTCGGTCGCGTTGATGACGGCGTTCTCGATCGCCTGGGTGATCTGGGGCAGCCAGAACGTGCCGACGAAAGCGGAGGTCGTCGACCAGAAGGCGTACGCGGCGCAGGTTAACGAGTTCGCGAAGCGGTATAGCGCCGACGACGGCAAGGTCTGGGTCCCGCCGGGAACGGACGCGTACATGCTCGCCTTCCGGTTCGGCTGGACGCCCGAGCTCGTCCTCCAGGAGGACACGAAGTACACGATCTGGATCTCGTCCGCGGACGTCCTCCACGGCTTCTCGATCGTGGAGCAGAACCTGAACCTGCAGATCGCGCCCAAGCATGGCTTCGGAGCGACGATCACCCCTGACGAGCCGGGCCGGTATCGCATCATCTGCAACGAGTACTGCGGCCTGGATCACCAGAACATGACGAGCTTCCTGACGGTCGTCACGGCCTCGGAGATGGCGGCGACCCAGAAGACGATCGCCGCCGCCGGCGCAGCGACCGGCGGCGGGGGCACGGCTGCGGGAGCGATCGAGATCAGTGCCGATCCGGGGAATGCGCTTCGCTTCGACGTCAGTGAGCTGGCCGCCGCCGCGGGCACGGTGATCATCAGCATGGCGAACCCCTCGTCCCTGCCGCACAACGTCGCGATCAAGGGGAACGGCGTGGATGCGAAGGGCGAGATCGTCAGCTCGGGCGGAACGTCGACCGTCTCTGCCGATCTCGCACCCGGGACGTACACCTTCTACTGCTCCGTGCCCGGTCATGAGCAGGGCGGTATGACCGGGACGCTGACCGTCAAGTGAGACAGGAGGCAAGATACTAGATGGCAGTCGTCGAGCCGATCCCGCAGATCCTTCGCCCCGGCCGCGAGGAGTCGTCACGCACGTGCCCGGCGACCGGGCTCAAGGTGTACGCAGGTGCGCAGGCGCTCACGCTCGCGAACGCCGTTGCGGCCGTACTCGCTCTCGCGCTCGGTGGACTCTTCGGCGGGCTGATCGGTCTCTCGCGCTCGCCGGCGCTCGAGTTCCTCGGACCGAGCACGTACTACGCGTCGCTGACGGCGCACGGTGTTGCGGCGCTCGTGCTCTGGCCCGTGTTCTTCGAGGTGGCGGCGATGGTGTTCACCTCCACGATCCTCTTGAACGCCCGCGCGTACAGTCTGGCGCTCGGCTGGGCCTCCTTCGGGCTGATGGTCGTGGGTGCGCTCGTGACCTTCGTGTCGATCATGTCCGGGGAGGCGACGGTGATGTTCACCGCCTACCCGCCGCTCGTGGCCACGCCGGCGTTCTACGTCGGCTACTTGCTGTTCGCGGTCGGAGTCCTACTGGCGATCGTCAACTTCGCGATGTCGATCGTGAAGGCGCGGGCCGACGGGATCATCACTGGCTCGCTACCGGTGATCACCTACGGCGTCGCATGTGCCGCGATCCTCGCCCTGCTCTCGATCCTCTCCGGGCTCGTCGCGCTCGTGCCGGCGCTCCTCTACTCGATGGGCTGGATCGAGGGGGTCGACCCGATCGTGTACCGCGGCTGGTTCTGGGGCCTCGGCCACACGCTCCAGTACGTGAACGTCGTGGCGATGGTGGTCGCCTGGTACGGGATCATCGCGCTCGCCTACGGTGCAGGGCCCGTGAACCAGAAGTTCACGCGGGTCGCGTTCATCCTGTACCTCGTCATCGCGCTGCCCGTGCTCGGACACCACTTCCTGGTCGACCCGAGCCTCGGGACCGGGGTCAAGTTCGTGGGTGGGACGTTCATGGGCTTCGCTCTCGGCATCCCGAGCCTGATGCACGGATTGGCGGTCATGGGAGGCGTCGAGTTCGGGTTGCGGCGCAAGGGTGCCGCCGGCCTTTTCGGCTGGCTCAAGCGACTCGACTGGACGAGCTACGGGACAGCCGCCCTGGCCGGTTCGCTCATCATCTTTGCCATCGGCGGCTGGAGCGGCACCGTCGAGACCACGCTCCCGCTGAATCTCGTCAATCACAACACGATGGGTGTTCCCGCCCATCTGCACGCGACGGTCGTCGGGGGGATGACGATCGCGTTCATGGGTTTCGCCTACTACCTCGTTCCGCTGCTCACGCGGAGGCGGCTCTGGGGCGGAAAGCTCGCGACCGTGCAGGCGTACGCGTATACCGCCGGCCTCCTGATCATGATCACCGGCCAGACGTGGGCCGGGATCGTCGGAGTCCCGCGCCGGACGCAGTCGGCGTCCTACGGCGGCGACCTTCCCGCAGGCTGGGACGCCTCGATGAACCTCAACGCGGTCGGGGCAGCCGTTGCCGCGCCGGCCGGCGCGCTGTTCGTCGTGATCATGGTCATGACGCTGCTGGCCGGGAAGAAGACGGACGTCGCCCACGAGCTCGTCCCCTCGGGGACTCGGTGAGAGGAGAAGCGATGGAGAAGCCCAGGTTCGAGACGCCGGGCTCGTTCATGATCATGACGGTCTACCTCGCCGTCTTCGGCGTGATGTGGCTGCTCAGCTTCGTGTACCTCGCGGCCCGGTGGGCGATCGGGTAGCGGCGGAACCCGACAGCAGTTCCTACCGGACGTACGGGCGAGCTTGATCGTCTCCCCGGTCACGCTTTCTGCTGCCGCGATCGCCGGCGTCCTCTTCGCGCAGGGGTTTCGCAGGCTGCGGAGACGCCGTCCCGCTCACGCGCGCCCGTATCGCGCACTCCTCTTCGGGCTCGCGGTTGCCGCCGGCTTGATCGCCCTGTCCGCTCCGCTCGACGATCTCGCCGAGGAGTCGCTGGCGGCGCACATGCTCCAGCACGTTCTGCTCACGGACGTCGTTCCTGCGCTCGGACTGGTCGCCGTTCGAGGGCCCCTCCTCTTCTTCGTGGTGCCGGACTTCCTTCTCCGGGCCGTATCTCACAGTGCTCGCGCCCGGGCGGTCCTCTCCGCCCTGACGCGCCCGCTCGTCGCGTTCGGCCTCTGGGCGAGTGCGCTCGCCTTCTGGCACGTGCCGGCCGTGTACGACGCGACCCTCGCGAGCGAGCCGCTCCACGTTCTCGAGCATGCGTCGTTCGTCGTCGCCGGTACGCTCGCCTGGATCCAGATCGTCGATCCTGCACGACGAGCGGCTCTTGGCACGGTCGGGCGGCTCGGCTTCGTGCTCGGGATGTTCGTCGTCGGCCAGATGCTGGCAACGACGCTCGTGCTGTCCCAGAGCTCGGTGTACGAGTCGTATGCGGGCGCGGGCGAGCGGCTCTTCGGGATGTCGGCGCTCGAAGACCAGGACGCGGCCGGGTTCCTGATGATGCTGGAGCAAATGCTCGTCCTCGGCACGGCCGCGGTGTTCCTCGTTCGCAGACACCTCGACGAGTCGAGCGACGCAGCCGCGACGGTCGAACATCCGGCGCATCCGTTCGTCGCGTGACCGGTAGTTACCCGCAGCCTCGCTCCGCGACCGCCACGTCGCCCGAGGCTGATCAAAATGCATTATTCGGGGGCATGACGAAGCCCGGTCACGACCTGGCGGTCTCCGGTGAAGCGGTCATCGCCTTCGGCTCGGACCTGCGTGTCGTCTCCTGGAACGCGGCAGCCGAGCAGCTCACCGGGATCGAGGCCGAGGAAGCGATCGGGCAGCCGTGCTGGCTTCTGCTCCGAGGCCACAGCACGCAGGGCGCCGTTCTCTGCCACCGTGACTGCTCGCTCGCCCGGTATGCGCGCAAAGGCTTCGGGATCCCGCGCCAGGACATGACGATCTGGACGAAGGAGGGACCACGGAGCGTGTCGGTGTCGACGATCGTCGTCAGGGATCGTCCCGAGCCGCTTCTCGTTCACCTCATTCAGGACGGCGTAGCCGAGGACGCGCGGGCGTCCGCACCGCCCGAGATGTCGGTGCGGCTGACCCCGCGCCAGCGGCAGGTTCTCCGCCTTCTCGCCGACGGTGTCACCGCCCGCGGCATCGCCGAGCGGCTGGGGCTCGCGGAGACGACCACCCGGAACCACATTCGCGCGGTGCTCACCGAGCTCGGAGCACATTCGCAGCTCGAGGCCGTTGCGAGGGCCCGGGCGCAGGGCCTCGTCTGACTGCCCTGCCGCGGAGGCGGCGAGCGGCTGGTGCACGCCGTCATCCGAGCCACTCCGGTCGCTCGAAGCCGCCGTACTCCTGGATCGCGCCGTAGATGCTCTGGACGACCCGCGTGGAGTGGACGCAGACTCGGACGGTCCCGTACGGCAGCCGATTCTTCCGCTTCTTCTGGCTGTACTTGGAGTAGACGTTTACGGTCGACTTCCGCAGGCACGAAACTGGCAGGGCCAACGTGTTTAGCCAGAACTGCTCGATCTCACGCTGGCGTTCGATGTGATCTGCGAACAGGTTGCAGTCGAGCCGGAATGCCTCGTCCGGCACCAGGAACTGCGTGCGCAGGAACTGGACGAAGTACCGGGCCATCGCCGGATCGGAGTTCACGAACTGCACCGCGTTTCGCGACTTCGAGCCCTCGGCCCAATAGAGCATGCATCCGGTTGCGTGGCGCGGATCGTTCAGGCGAGCTAGCGCGCGCCCCTCCTCCTGAAAGACGAGCCGACGCTCGCGGAAGTGCGCGCTTCGGGATCGATTCCGTAACAGGCGGGCGCGTTCGATGAGCGCTTCACGCTGCTCATCGGTGAGCTCGATGTCCCGAACCCACACGCTTGCCGAGGACTGCGAGATACCGACGAGCTTCGCGATCTCCTTGACCGACCGCCCCTCGGCGGATCGCAGAATCCGCGCTTGCCTCTGAGCGGACGTTTTCATCTTCGGCAACAGACTAGCGCTGCTACCGGATGGACAAGCGGGCGGCCGGGCTCGAACCGGCGACCTTTGGATTGGAAATCCCCTGCTCTGCCAACTGAGCTACGCCCGCGTCCCGTTAGCGTAGCGCCGTGGATCCGTACGCGTGGTCGTGGAACCCGGAGGCACTAGTCCTCGTCCCGCTCCTGACCGCCTCCTACCTCCTCGCCGTCCGCCGCTACCCGGCTCCCCGCTGGCGCGTCGTCTGCTTCCTCTCCGCGATGGTGCTCCTCCTCGCCGTCACCATCACGCCGCTCGAGACGCTCGCGACGAACTACCTCCTCACCGTACATCTCCTTCAGAACGTCGTCCTCGCCGAGTGGGCGCCGCTCCTCGTCGTCCTGGGGATCCCGCCCACGCTCGCCGCCACGCTCGCCCGCCCAGGCCTCGTCCGAGCATTCACGCACCCGGCGGTCGCGCTCCCGCTGTGGCTCGCGAACTACATGCTCTGGCACCTCCCCTGGCTGTACGACACGGCGCTCGAGAACCCCCACACGCTGCTGCATCTCGAGCACGCGCTCTACTTCCTCACGGGAGTGGCCATGTGGTGGTGTGTCTTCCAGGACGAGCCGCACCGGCTCGGTGCGGGTGCCCGTGCCGGCTACGTGTTCGCGGCCTTCGTCCTCGGCAGCCCGATCGGACTCGTCATGGCGCTCGTTCCCGACGCGATCTACGACTTCTACGTCGAGGCTCCCGAGCGGCTCTGGGCGCTGACCGCACTCGAGGACCAGCAGATCGCGGGGCTCTTGATGGCGGTCGAGCAGGCGATGGTGTTCTTCGCCGTGTTCGTGTACTGGTTCTTCCGCTTCCTCGCCGAGGAGGAGCGCAAGGGAGATGTTGACCGCCCTCCGGCGGCCGCGTAGGCTCGAGCCGATGCGTCGGGCTGTCGTCTCCGGAGCGCTCGCGGTCCTGGCGGTCGCAGCCATGGCCGCCGATGCGGCAAGCCCCGGTTTCCGATATGGCATCTCGGCCGGGGACGTGACGTCTACGTCCGCCATTCTGTGGACGCGCGCACCCCGGACCGGAAAGGTTGGGCTTGCCGTCTCGACACGGAAGTCGGGCGACCTTGGTCTCGCCTACTCGGGTGTTGCGCGCGAGGCCAGCGACCGAACCATCGGCATCAAGGTCCTCCTCGAACCCGGCACTCGCTACTGGTATCGCTTCGACCAACACGGTGTCGAGAGCGCTGTCGGGACCTTCGAAACCGCCCCGGCGCTGAACACCGGAGCGACTGTGCGTTTCGCGATCTCAGGCGATGCGGACGCGACTCCAGGCGCGAACGGAAAGCCCGGCTTCAACCGCTACGAGGTCTACGCGCGCATGGCCACGGAGCGCAACGACTTCAACATCAATCTCGGCGACACGATCTACTCCGACAGCGAGATCGGCGGAGCTCCCGTCGCCCGCACGGTGCCGCAGAAGTGGGCGAAGTACAAGCACGGCCTCGCGCTTCCGGCGCTCCGCACGTTGCGAGCGTCCGCGGGCGTCTACAGCCACTGGGACGACCACGAGTTCATCAACGACTTCTCGCGCGCCGAGAACGGCGGCGCAATCTACCAGGCGGGCGTCAAGGCTTTCCGAGACTACGCACCGGTCGCTCAACCGTCCGCGAACGGCCTCTACAGGACGTTTCGCTGGGGCAGGCACCTCGAGCTCTTCTTCCTCGACGAGCGCTCGTTCCGCAGTGCAAAGGCAGATGAGGTGTGCGCCGGTGATCTTGCGCCAACGGCCCCGCAAGCGGTGCGCGACGCGTTCTCGAGCCTCGCTCCGGCTCTGAAGAACCCGGTACCGCCGGCGTGCCTCGCAGCGATCGACGATCCGGCGAGGACGATGCTCGGCGCACGCCAATACGCCGCGTTCACAAAGGCGATCAAGGCCTCGAAGGCGACGTGGAAGATCATCGTGAACGAGGTTCCGATCCAGCAGTACTACGCGCTCCCGTACGACCGCTGGGAGGGCTACGAGGCCGAACGCGAGAAGCTCCTCCGCTTCCTGCAGGCGAACGTGAAGAACGTCGTCTTCCTGACGACCGACACGCATGCGAACTTCGTCAACGAGGTGCGCCACAAGACACTCGGCGCCGTTCCCGAGAGCTCCGGGATCTGGGAGGTCGTGACGGGGCCGGTCGCGACGAACACGTTCGCGAAGGAGATCGACGGCTTCCTCGGCACCCCGGGAGCGGGAACGGCGATCGGCGCGCTCTTCTTCAAGCCTCCCCCGCCCAACGGGATGGGCATGCGCTGCGCGGCGCTGGACACCTACAGCTACTCGCAGGTGACCGTCACCGCGCGCAAGCTGACGGTCGCAATGAAGGATGCTCGGGGGAGGCCGGTGCAGGAGGCGACCGGCGTCGCTTGCGCCCCGCTCGTCCTCTCGGCGCGCTAACGGCGCTCGACCTTCTCGCCGACTACCCTCCCAGCGGGCGCCCGTAGCTCAGTGGACAGAGCGGCGGACTTCTAATCCGCGGGTCGCAGGTTCGAATCCTGCCGGGCGCATCGAATTGCCTGGAAGTGAGTGAATCTGGGCTCTGCTCAAGGGCGTGTGACGGCGGCGCCCAACGTCTCGTGCGGTCTTCTTATCCGAGATCGTGACCCTCGCCGCCGCCGAGCGCGATGTCGAAGCGGTGCACCATTCGTCCACTCTCCAACCGAGGGATCCGTACCCCTCGCCCCACGAGCGACCGGGTACGCCGGGGGCCCGACTTCCGGGGGAGGCGCGTCTGCGTAGATCCAGAGTCACTCACTCGGGCGCGATCCGGTCCGCGTCACATGCAGGTCCAACCGCCGTCGACAACGAGGTTGATGCCGTTGATCGCCTCGTTTTCGAGCAGAAAGCGCGATGCGCTCACGATCTCCGCCATCGTCACCAGGCGCCCGATCGGCGTCCGCTGCACGAGCGCCTGCAGCCGCTCCGGAGGCATGTCGCGCCACTGCGGGCTGTCTCCGACGATTGCTGGGTGTAGCGCGTTCACACGGGTGGGCGCGAGCTCGATCACGAGCGTGCGCACGAGGCTTGTCACTCCGCCGTTGACGGTCGTGACAGTGGTGGACCCGGGATAGGGCCGGTCCCGCGCGAGGCCTCCGAAGATGAGGATGGAGGAGTCGTCGCGAAGCCGCGGCACGAGCGAGTGGATCACCTCGGTGTAGCCGACGAGCTTGAGAATGACCAGCCGCACTGCAGCGTCGATGTCGTATTCGTGCACCTTGTTCACGTCACGCTCGATCGCGGCGAGGACGAGGTGGTCGACCTCGCCCACTTCACCGAGGCTGTCCGCGATCCCGTGTGGCTCGGCGAGATCGAACCCGATGCCGCGCGTGTTGCCGCCGATCTCTCGTGCGGCAATCTCCGCGCGGGATTGGTCTCTGCCGGTCACGATCACGTCGCGGCCCTCGTCGGCGTAGGACTGCGCGAGCTCGCGCCCGAGTCCCTGGGTGCCGCCGACGACGACGACGCTGCCGTTAGCCATTCGCTCTCCCTTCGCGCGCTGATCGGATGGAGGCCTGGCCCGCGAGCGCGACCCAGGCCGATTGCTGACGGCTAGATCGCTGTCGCGGACTCCGCTGCCCACTCCGGGAGCAGCCCGCCCTCGCCGAGGATGTGGTTCCTCGACTCGTCGAGCTGTTGAAACGTCTTGTTCAGATCGACGTCGACGAGCTGTCCGTTGCGCTTTACGGCGCGCCCGGCGACGAAGACCGAGTCGACGTTCGACGTGTCGGAGAACACGACGATCGTGCCGATCGGGTCGACCATCGGCGCCGTATTGATCGCGTTCACGTTCAGGAGGACGATGTCCGCCTCCTTCTTGGGCGTGAGCGATCCGACCCTGTGCTCGAGCCAGCACGCGCGTGCGCCCTCGAGCGTCGCGAACTCGAGCACGTCTCTGTGCGAGAGCGTCGGGGCGAATGCATCGTCCGGCGTGTCGGTGAACGCGAGGATCCGCTCGTAGGCGAGCGCGGTCCGCATCTGCGTGAACATCTCGCCGGGAGCGCTCGAGACGACGTCGACGCTGAGCGACGGGCGGACGCCGCGGGCGAGCATCTTGCCGGTCGGCGGCGGCCCGTGCCCCATCAGCATCTCGACGTAGGGCGCGATCGACGCTTTCCCACCCGTCTCCGCGATCCAGTCGAGCTCCTCATCGCTCAGGTCGGTCATGTGGATGTAGCAGATGTCGGGGCCCATCAGCCCTAGGTCGTGCATGTCCTTCACGGGGTTGTAGTGCAGGTTGTGGAGCCGCATGCCGACGTGCACGCTTATCGGGATCCCGAGCTCGCGTGCGAGCGCCCAGTCGTGTTTCGCGACGTCGAAGTTCGAGTTGCCGGGCTGGCGCGCCGCCATGGCGAGGGTGAGCAGGCCGTCGTCGGACGAGAAATAGGTCTCGCGGATGCGGCGGATGTCGGCGGGGTGCTCGAGCTCACTGAAGGACCACCATTCGCCGCCGGTCGGGACGCCGTGGGCGTAGACGGCGCGGATGCCGGCGTCCTTCAGCCCCTGGATCGCCGCGTCGGAGTGGTCGGGCGTGTTGCTGATGTGCGACCAGTCGAGCAGCGTCGTGACGCCGGCGTTTAGCGCCTCCAGCGAGCCCGCGTAGTCGCCGATGTGGACGTCCTCGGGGCGGTAGTGGCCGCCAACACTGCCGAGCATCACGGCGAAGTAGTGGTCGAGCGTGCAGGAGGGGAGGACGCCGCGCACGGGTGTCTGCCACGTATGACGGTGCGTGTCCACGAACCCAGGCATGACGATCATTCCGGTCGCGTCGATCTCTTCGGCGCCGGACACGCCGAGGTCACGTCCGACGTCCACGATGACGCCGTCCTCGACCAGGACTTCGCCGTTCGGGATCTCGCCGATGTCTGGGTCCATCGAGACGACGAACCCGTTCCGAAAAACAAGCCGCTGCGAGCTCATGCCACTCTCCTTGGCCGGCGGGACATCGATTTCGCGTCAGCGCTCGTGCACGCCCGCCCGCGGCAGGCCGCGTCGCGCTGCCGAATGTACAGCGAGCATAAACACCTCGGCGCCGGGGAGTCAACCGCTGCTGAGTCGAGACTTGCCCGCGTTGAAGCGGGTTGCCGCAGTGTGAAGTACGGTTCGGCACGTTCGAGCTCGGTTGACGACCCGTACCGCGCGTTCGGTCACGGTTGACACCTCGTGCCGAGGTGCGCAGAATGGACACCTGGTCGCGGCTCGCTGCTCACCGTTCTGCCGCTCTGGATCGTGGGGTCCGTGAGCTCCCCGGATGACGGGGCACGCCTCGCCGACGCCGCGACGATGGGGCGCTCCGCGCAGGTCGTCGCGAGCGCAATCGTGGCAGCTCGCTTCCTGCCGATCTGGCTCCTCACGGGGACGCTCCTCGTCATCGCGGCAGTGATCGCGCCCAGCACGCTCCAGAGCACGTCGTGGGCCTTCATCCTCCCGTACATGACGATCCTGGCGATCGCGGCGCTCGGGCAGATGCTCGTGATCATGCAGGCGGGAATCGACCTCTCGACCGCCGGGGTGATCTCCCTCTGCGGAAACGTGCTCGTAGGCGTGAGCGTGGGCGACAACCACGGTCTGACGGTCGGGATCCTCGTCTGTCTCGGCCTCGGGGCACTCGTGGGCTTCGTCAACGGGATCCTCGTCGGGATCGTCCGGCTCAACCCGCTGATCGTCACCCTGGCTGTCGGGGGGATCGTGCTCGCCTGGAGCTCGAAGTACGCGCGCGAGAACACGATTTCGTTGCAGGTCCCGGACTCGCTCTCGTCGTGGGCGGGTGAGAAGCCTCTCGGGGTCAGCGCCGTGTTCTGGACGGGCGCTGCGGTCGCGGTCGCCGCCGCGCTCGTGCTTCGCTACACGACCCCCGGCCGGCGCTTTCAGGCGGTGGGTGCGAACCCGAGAGCGGCGTGGATGGCCGGACTGCGCGTACGAACGTACGTCGTGTTCGCGTACACGGCGGCGGGTGTTCTCTACGCAGTCGCAGCGATCCTGCTCGCAGGGGTGCGTATCAGCATCGACCCGGCCTTCGGCGCCTCGTATCTTCTCCTGCCCATAGCCGCAGTCGTCATCGCCGGCGCGGCGCTCTCGGGCGGACTGGCGAGTGCGACCTCGACCTGGGTGGCCGCGCTCGCGCTCACTTTCCTCACGCAGATGCTGCTCGTCCTCGGCCTCTCGGCGGCGTACCAGATCATCGTGGCCGGCGCCGCGATCATTCTCGGGATGCTGGTCTCGGGCGACCGGGTGGCCTCGCTCCTGGGACGGCTCCTGCGGAGCATCGAGGCCCGGGGAGGCGGCAACCGTACAGTCAACCAAGTAACCAGCTGAGGCAGGCTGACAAAGGAGGCAAGATGGAGGGTAGGAACGAGTCTGAAGTGTCAGGGAAGCGCTCGCGGAACGTCGGCGTGCTGGCACTTTTCGTGCTCGGAGCGGCACTCGCGCTCGCGATCGCCTCGGCGAGCAGTGGGAGCACCGGCTACAAGCAGGCAGCAGGCGCGAAGAAGCCTGTGGTGATCAGCACCGGGAAGGGGTTCGGTGAGGTGTACGCCGCGAAGGCGTCGACGCTCAAGCAGACGCTCTTCAAGGCGACGCTTCTCCCCAAGGCTAAGATGCAGCGCAACATCGCGCTGGCAGGGCTCGGCCGCGCCGACCGGAAGGTGAACCAAGCGCTGGCGCTCAGGTGCTGGAAGAACAACGGCTGTACCACCGGTACGGGCGGCGAGCTTACCGTCGCCTACCTCGAGCAGTTCGGCGAGAACGTCTACCGCCAGATGTCGAAGATGGAGTTCATCCTCCAGGCGCTCACGTATCCCGAGGTCGGCAGGATCATCTACTCGAGCGCACGCGTGGACTTCAACAAGGCGTTCGCCGACTGGAAAGCGGCAATTGCCCAGGGTGTCGACCTGATCGTCACGTATCCGGACTTCGGCGACGCGATGATCCCGGTGATGAAGGAGGCGACCGACGCCGGTATCCCCGTTGCCACGTACGCCTGGGGCTACGTCAGCGATCCCGGCAAGAACTATCTGACGGTCGTCGGTGAGGACACCTGCGCGCTCGGCAAGACGTACGCGTACGTCATGAACAACCAGGTCAAGAGCGGCAAGATCGCGTTCCTCGGCGGCTTCCCAGGGAACCCCCTCTCCGAGGGCTGGCAGAAGTGTGAGGAGCCTGCGCTCAGGCCGTCGATCGACGTCGTCGCGAAGGAGCCGACGGACTGGAATCCGTCCAAGGTACAGGGTGTCGTGGCCGGAATCCTCGCGAAGCATCCCGACATCAAGGGCTGGAGCTACGAGTACGGGCTCGGCATGGCACAGGGCGCCTACGCGGCGTACAGAGCCGCGGGCAAGCCGTTCGACACCGTGCTGACGCTCCGCACGGACGACGTCGGCATGGGTTGCCTCTTCAACGAGCTGAAGAACCCGAGACTCCAGATGTACTACTACACCTCGGGCAACACGCAGATCCGGGTCGCCTTCACGGCCGCGATGATGAAGCTCAAGGGGGCGAAGATCCCGCCGCAGATCGTGTTCCCGATCCAGCTGCAGAACCAGCGGGTGCGTGACTCTTGCACAAAGGGCTACCCGCCGGAGGCCTCCGGGACGTCGCTGATCCCGCTGAGCCTGCTCAAGAAGATGTATCCGTAGGAGGAACCGAAAGCAGAAGAACTAAACATCGATGTCGATTCCCGGGCCCGCGAGCCCCGCCGTACTCACGCTTCGGAGCGTGTCCAAGGCGTTCGGTGCGGTACGGGCGCTCCGCGAGGTCAGCGTCGACTGCCGTGCCGGCGAGATCCACGCCCTCGTCGGGGAGAACGGGTCCGGGAAATCGACACTGCTGGGGATAGCCAGCGGCTTCCTCGAGCCCGACGAGGGCACGATCGTGGTGGGAGAAACGGAGCGCCGGCGTGTTTCGCCCGCCGAGAGCCGTGGGCTCGGTATCGGTATCGCCTATCAGACGTACTCGCACGTGTTGCACCTGTCGGTCGCCGAGAACCTCTACCTCGCGGCACCGTCCGACCTCCGACCGACGTACCGACGCATGGATGAATGGGCGGCCGACCGGCTGGCGGAGTTCGACCTCGACATCCCGCCGACCGCGCCCACGGGGACGCTCTCGCTCGCGGAGAGACAGCTCCTCGAGGTCGTCAAGGCGCTGCTCCCCCAGCCGACGGTGTTGCTCCTCGACGAGCCGACGACAGCCCTCGGGCCCGAGGGCGTCGACCATCTGCACGCACTGGTTCACGAGCGGAGCTGCGCCGGCGTCGGGATCGTTTACGTCAGCCACAGACTGCCGGAGGTCCTCGGCATCGCCGACCGGGTCACCGTTCTCCGCGACGGCGTGTCCCAGGGGACCTTCGAGGCCGCGTCGATGTCGGAGGAAGGCCTCGTCGCGCTGATGATCGGGCGTCCGCTCCAGCTTGCGTTTCCGGAGCGGCACGAGCGTAAGGCGGGGGGCGAGGTGCTCCTCGCGGTTTCGGGACTACGGGGCGATCGGTTCGGGCCGATCGACCTCGAGGTGGCGAGCGGCGAGATCCTCGGGATCGCGGGCGCGGAGGGCAACGGGCAGGTGCAGTTCCTCCGGGCGCTCGCCGGTGCCGAGCGGGCTACCGGAACGGCAATCTGTGACGGCAAGGAGCTCGATTCGAGGTCGCCGCTCGGACCGCTCCGAGCCGGAGTGGTGCTACTCAGCGGCGACCGAGCGTCCGAGTCGCTCTTCCCCGTCCTGAGCGTCCGAGCGAACGCGACGATCCAGGTCCTGCGACGGCTTGGAGGTCTAGGGTTCCTCAACCGCCGGCGCGAGGGCCGCACGGTCGACGACCTCGTGCAGCGCCTGGACATTCGCACGGCATCGATCGAGCAGGCCGTGCAGACGCTCTCGGGCGGCAATCAGCAGAAGGTCTCGCTGACGCGACCGTTCCTGCGAGGAGACGTCAAGGTGATCCTGGCCGAGGAGCCGACGCAGGGCGTCGACGTCGCGTCACGCTTCGACATCTACGACGCGCTGCGCGCGAAGGCGAAGGACGGCGTCGCGACGATCCTCAAGTCGAGCGACCCGCTCGAGCTCGCCGGTCTCTGCGACCGGGTCGTCGTGATGTCGCGCGGGCAGATCGTCGACGAGATCCCCGGCGACGAGCTCGGGGAACGTCGGATCGTCGAAGCCATCGTGGGCTCACGGGCCGGCGCCAGAAGGCAGGCGGCCGAGAGCCCCGAGGAGTCGGCGTGAGGCTCGGCAGGTTCAGCGGCGCGTTGCCGCTGGTCCTGATGACCGTCCTGATCGTCGCGGTCGGCGTGTTTGCCACGGTGCGTCAGGACGCATTCCTGACGAGCTACAACCTCAACAACTTGCTCCTCCTGGCGATGCCCCTCGCCCTCGTCTCGCTCGGACAGACGTGCGCGCTGCTCATCGGCGGCTTCGACGTCTCGGTGGCGGCGCTCATGACGTTCTGCGTCGTCGTCGCCTCCTACACGATGACGTTCGAGACGTCGGGGTGGGCGTTGCTTCCCGGAGCCTTCGTGCTCATCGCAGTGGGCTTGGCGACGGGGATCTTCAACGCCGTGCTCATCTGCGTGCTCAAGCTTCCGTCGATCATCGCGACGCTCGGGACGTTCGGCATCCTCGCAGGTGCCTCGCTCCTCCTTCGGAGTCACCCCGAAGGCCCCATCTCGAGCGACGCCATCAGCGGTCTCACGAAGAGCGTCAGCTTCGTTCCGATCGCCTTCGTGTCCGTCGTGGTCCTCGCTGTACTCGCCGACTTGTGGCTGTACCGCACGCGTCCGGGCCTCGCCGTGAGGGCAGTCGGCCTCGACGAGACGTCGTCGCGCCGGCTCGGGATGGCAACCGGCCGCATCGTCATCCTCGCGTTCGTCAGCTGTTCGGTGATGGCGTCGCTCGCCGGCCTCTACCTCGCGGCCCAGGTCCAGATCGGCTCGCCGATCGTCGACATCAACTTCGCACTCAAGAGCATCGCCGTAGCCGTCCTTGGCGGCGCAGCGCTCTCCGGCGGGAGAGGCTCATTCGTGGGCACGCTGCTGGCGGCCCTCTTCCTCTCGCTGATCGACAACGTCTTGCCGTTGTTCCACCAGCCGACGGAGTACTCGCAAATGACGCTCGGCGTGCTGATTCTCTTGGCACTCGTGCTGTACCAGGGCCCCGAGCTGGTCGCCCGCATCCGCACCAGCTGGGGAGGCGTCGGCCGCCTACAGACGCGCGAAGGGGAAGCGCCGGCAGGCTGAAAGTTATTCGCCGGCGTCGGGCGACTGTGGAGCGGTTCCCGCGCGCGGATCCGCCGCCCTGCCGATGACCAGCCAGATTGCATGGACAGGATCGTCGCCGATCGCCCACAGCCGGTGCGGCGACGACGAGTCGAACGCGATCGACCCGCCGGGCCCGAGCTCGTATTCCTCGAAGCCGACCTGCACGCCCAGCGTGCCGCTCGTGACGTAGCCGTATTCCTTGCCGCCGTGCGTCATCAGCGCGTCCGCTGGACACGACGCGGCTCCCACCGGATAGACGACGTACAGAAACTCGACGTCGCGATCGCTGTCACGCGTCAGTCGCTCCCAGCGCACGCCGGACGCCAGGTTGATCACTCGCCGCGTCTCCGGCCGCTCGGCCAAGCCGCCGCGTAGCTGAACGACGGTGCGTTCCCCGGGCCGCGACTCGCCGAAGACGTCGCCCATGGTCATGCCGAGCTCCGTGACGAGCGCGTAGAGGGTGCTGACCGACGGATTCACACGGTCGAGCTCGATCTGCGAGACCAGGCTCGGCGATACGCCGACGCGCCGCGCAAGTTCGCGGAGGCCGATTCCGAGACGCTCTCGCTCCGTACGGAGGCGGCTGCCGACCTTCGACGCCTCGAAGCCGCGGTCGAGAGGCCCCGAGGACGGCGCGAGGTCGCTCACCGAGAGATCGTCTCCTGCGTTGCCCTCATGCCCTACCGTAGACGACGCCGAATCTCGGCCGCGATCCGGTCCGGCCCCGGCAGGAACACGTCCTCGAGCGGCGGGCTGTACGGGATCGGCGCGTTGGGGGTGGCGATGCGCCACGCATCGTCGAGGTCGCCGAGCGCGTGCTCCGTGACGGAGGCGAGCACCTCGCCCGCCCAGCCACCCGTGAGCGGTCCTTCCTCGACGATCACGATCCGGTTGGTCTTTCGGACCGAGGCGATGACGGTATCGACGTCGAACGGGCGGAGCGTCCGAAGGTCGATCACCTCGACCGACAGACCATCCTGCTCGAGCGCGTCCGCTGCCTCGAGGCTGTCGTGGACGCTCTTCATCGCGGTGACGAGCGTGATGTCGGTTCCCGCGCGAATCACCGCCGCTTCTCCGAGCCTGCCCTGCGCGCCGTCCACCTCGCCCTCGAGGGTGTAGAGCCGCTTGTGCTCGAAGAAGAGCACCGGGTTGTCGTCGCGGATCGCGGCCTTCAACAACGCCTTCGCGTCCGCCGGCGTCGACGGGCACACGATCTTGAGGCCGGGCACGCCCATGAACCACGACACGGGCATCTGCGAGTGGATGGCTCCAAAACGGCCTCCCGCTCCGACGACGGACCGGATCACGAGCGGCACGCTGACCTGCTCCTGCGTCAGGAACCAGTACTTCGTGGCCTGGTTGACGAGGCTGTCCATCGCGAGCGTGAGGAAGTCGCCGAACATGATCTCGATGACGGGCCGGAGGCCGTGGACCGCCGATCCGAACGCTGCGCCCGCGAGCGCCAGCTCGGAGATGGGCGTGTCGAACACGCGCTCCGGGCCGTACTTGTCGTAGAGGCCCGTCGTCGTCGCGAAGACGCCGCCCGCGACGGCGACGTCCTCGCCGAAGAGGATCACCCGCTCGTCGGCGGCCAGTTCCTCGTCGAGGGCGTCGCGGATCGCGGTGCGAAAGGCGAGCGTCGGCATGTCAGCGTCCAGTCATGGCCGGATCACACGGCCAGCACGAGCGGTTGTCCGAGCAGCTCGCGTAGCCGGGACAGGAATTGCGCACCGTCAGCGCCGTAGACGACCCGATGATCGCACGTGAGCGTGACGGTCATCAGATCACGGAAGACGACGCCGTCGGGGTCGTCCTCGACCGGCGCTCGCCGAACGGAGCCGACTGCGAGGATCGCGACCTGTGGAGGGTCGATGATCGCCGTGAACGAGCGGATACCGAACATGCCGAGATTCGAGACCGTGAAGGTGCAGTGATGCAGGTCGTCGGGCTCCAGCGCTCGACGTCGGGCAGCGTCGGCGAGCCGCCTCGTGTCCGCGGCGATCTGGACGAGCGACTTCTCGTCTGCGTCGAATACGACGGGCACGAGCAACGCATCCTCCGTCGCCACGGCGACGCCGACGTTGATCCGTGAGTAGCACTCGACCTTGCCGCCGACGTACGAGGCGTTGAATCGCGGAAACTCGCGCAGCACTCTGGCCGCCGCCTTCACGACGAAGTCGTTGAGCGTCGGAACGCCGTCGCCCTTGTCCTGTGCCCCGCGCCGCGACTCTGCGATCTGAGACATATCGATGTCCGCCGAGACGGTGAAGAACGGGATCGTGGTCGCCGACTCGACCATCCGGCGCGCGATGGTCGACTGCGTCGCCGTCAGCTCGAGAATGCGGACCGCGCCTTTTCCACCGCCCGCATCCTTCCCGGCGGTGGGGTCCGCGTCGGCCGCAACCCTCGTCACGTCCTCGACGGTGATCCGGCCGCCCGGCCCTGTGCCGGCGATGCCGTGGAGCGCGACTCCGAGCTCGACTGCCGTTCGCCTTGCCACCGGCGTCGCGTTGGGACGCCGCACGTGTGATCCGTCGTCGGAGGCGGGCGCAGCTGCGGGCGCGACGGGCCCCGTGTTCGCCGAGTCGCGTTCCGGGGGCGCCCGTCGTTCCTCACTCACGCCGCGCTCGCCGTTCGCCAGGATTGCGATCGGCTCCCCGACCGCGACCGTGGCTCCCTCCGGAGCGAGGATCGAGGCGAGCGTCCCGTCCCACTCGGCCTCGTAGACGACTGTCGCCTTGTCGGTCTCCACTTCGATCAGGCCCTCGCCTCGCTCGAAGGCGTCGCCGGGCGACTTCAGCCAGCGGAGGATGACGGCGTCTGCCATCGAGTCCGACAGCTTTGGCATCGTGAGCTCGCGGGCCACGACGGCGCGTCAGTCCTTGAACTCGCGGACCGTCAGGTCAGTCGGGAACGGCGCCGCGAGACCGCTCTCTCGCATTTGCTCCAACTCCTCGGTCACTTCCTGCTCGAGCGCGTCGAGGCCGGCCGCGTCGAACCCCTCCGCGTCGAGTTGCGCGCGGAGGACGACGATGGGGTCACGCGCTTTCCAGTGGTCCAGCTCGCCCTCGGGTCGATACGCGCCGGGGTCGCTGCGCGAGTGGCCGACGTAGCGGTACGTCAGGGCCTCGACGAACCACGGCCCGTTTCCCGCACGGGCATGTGCGACCGCGCGTTCGGCAGCCTCACGCACTGTCCACACGCTCATCCCGTCGATTGTCTCGGCTGGGACGTCCATGACCTCCGCGCGTGCGCGGATCTCGCCCGCCGTCACCGAGCGGAACGGCGTGTACTCACCGTAGCCGTTGTTCTCGCAGACGAGGACGAGTGGCAGCTCGAAGACCTTGCAGAAGTTGAGGCACTCGAAGACGTAGCCCTGGTTCATCGCACCGTCGCCGAAGTACGCGACGGCGACGCCGCCCGTAGTCCGCTTGAGCGCGAGTGCCGCTCCCGTCGCCGCCGCAATGCTGCCACCGACGATTCCGAACGAACCGATCAACCGATCCTCGGGCGAGTTCACGTTCATCGAGCCCGCGCGCCCGCCGTTGATACCGGACTCGCGCCCGAGCATCTCGTCGAGCAGCTGTTGCGCGTCTACGCCGAGTGCAAGCGCGTGGCCGTGTCCGCGGTACGTCGCCGCGACGCGGTCGCGCTCCTCGAGGACGCTCGCGACACCTGTCGCGATCGCCTCCTGTCCGGAGTACAGATGCGTCGTCCCGTAGACCTCGCCCGCCAGGAAGAGCGACTGGACGAGCTCCTCGAAACCGCGGATGAGGAGCATCTGCCGGTAGATCCTCGTGTACAGGTCGAGGTCGTCGAGGACACCCGCCGCTGGCTTGCTGACACGACTCATCCCGCGCCGACACTCGCGTCGGAACCCAGACGCTCGACGAGGTAGTCCCAGTCCCGCTCGAACCGGTACGAGTGGCGCGGTGGCGGCCCCGGGGCCGACGTCTCGAGCCACAGTACCTTCCCTCCCCGCGTTTCGTAGAACGCATGGACGCACCCGGTTGCCGTCCAGAAGACGTCGCCCGGCCGGAGCGTGTAGCGGTCGCCGTCCGCGACGACGTCGACCTCGCCCTCGAGCATGTAGTACGACTCCTCGAACGGATGGTCGTGGGGATGTGCGACAGCGCCCGGCTGGTAGTCGACCATGAACATCGTGTGGAGCTGGGCGTCGAGCCTTTGGTCGACGAGCATCTTCACGGCGATCCCGCTGTACGCGAGAACGGCGGTCGCCATGCTCGCGGACACGGTCGGGGCGGAGACGGCAGCGCCGCGCTTCAGGCGATCGACATCCATCTCGCCGTCGGTGAGCAGGAAAAGGTTTCGGTTCCGCGGATCACGGACGTCCAGCGGCTCGGCGGGGGTCTCCGGGGCGGGTCCCAGGAAGTACGTGTCGCTGCCGTCGGCACGCGGTCGCGGCGCGGCCATCTCGATCCAGAGCGCGCGGCCGCCGCAGCGGAACGCATGCGGGACTCCGACGGGTGCGACGCCGCAGGCGCCAGGCTTGAGCTCCACTCCCCGCCCGTCCAGGTACAGCACCGGCTCTCCCTCGAGCACGTAGAAGCTCGTCTCGTACGAGTGCAGGTGCTCGTCGACATGGCCGTCGACGAGCGAGACCAACGTCAGCGCCATGTGCGTCGAGCCGAGCGTGCCGCCGACGAGCCGGCAGGACGTCAGACCACTCGAGCGGCCCGGCAGCGCCTCGGCGAGCTCGATGTCTTCGCGGCGGACGAGCCGGTAGCCCGGCATCCCGTCGGCGAGTTGGCGCGTGCCTGTGCCCGAGCTCATCGGGGGACGCCGACCGGATCGACGACCGCCGACGACGCGACGGCCCCCGCAAGACCGGGAGTGCCGTCGTGTCGGCCCTCGTCGCGGCTCCCGACGAGATCCGCCCCGCGCACATAGGTACGGCCGGCCACCAGCAGCTCGTCGGCCGGGAAGCGCGTGATCACGTCGCAGCCGGTCGCGGTCACCACCACCTCTTCCTCGATCCGCGCCGCGGACCGCCCGTCGGTCGCAGCGCAGTACGTCTCGAGCGCAAAGACCATCCCTTCCTCGAGCTCCACCGGGTGCTCGAGGGAATGGACGCGCGAGATCATCGGAGACTCGTAGAGCCCCACACCGATCCCGTGTCCGAACTGGAGACCGAAGCAGGTCTCTTCGTCCGGGAAGCCGAGCTCCGCGGCGGTCGGCCAGACCTCCGCAATCTTGTCCGTCGTCATGCCCGGACGCACGAGCTCGATGGCCGCGTCGAGCCACTCGCGGCACTGCTTGTAGGCGTCGAGCTGCGCATGGCTGACGCCGCCGACGTTGAACGTGCGGTAGTAGCACGTGCGGTAGCCCATGAACGAATGGATGATGTCGAAGAACGCCTGGTCGCCAGGCCGCAGGAGCCGGTCGGAGAACACGTGCGGGTGCGGGTTGCAACGGTCGCCCGAGACGGCGTTGACCGCCTCCACCTGCTCCGACCCCATCTCGAACAGCAGCTGGTGCGCGCGCGCGACGATCTCGTGCTCGTAGACGCCCGGCCGCAACATCCGGTAGATCTCGTCGTACACCGCGTCGACGAGCCCGGCGGACTGGTCGAGAAGCATGATCTCCTCCGCGGTCTTGATCTTGCGCGCCTCGAGGAGCACCTGGGATCCGTCGGTGACGTGCACCCCGGCACGTTGCAGCGCCTCGATGGTGACGAGGTCTGCCATGTCGACTCCGAGCGGCTCGTCCTGGAGGCCGAACTCACGCAGCTCGTGTGCGATCTTCTCGCCCAGCCGGTCCGGGATCCCGGTCTCGACGGGCATCGCGCCGCGCATCGGTGCGACGCCCGCGCGAAAGTTCTCCGCGGGAAGCCACGGTGCGAACAGCTGGTGGTGGCGGGCTGCGGATCCGAAGTCCCACAGGATCGGGTCCGCACCGCGCGGGAGCAGAGTAAAACGGGCGTTCTTGTCCCGTGCCCACTCGCCGATGTGCGTGCTCGTGACGTACCGGATGTTGTTGGGGTCGAACAACAGCACCGCACCGAGGTCCGAGGCCTCGAGCGCCGTCTTGGCGCGGTCGAGCCGCTCCTGGCGGAGTCGCGGGAAATCGACGCGTTGCTCCCAGTCCACCGCGCGCGTCGCGTCTGGGGAGCCGACAGTCCTGCTTCGCGTGGTCACCGCGCCACCTCCTGTTCGGGATGCTCGCTCACTTTCGAGGGCGGCGCAGCCACCGCAGCGAGGCCGGAAGCTCTCCGCAGGTGCAGGAAGAGCGCGATGAAGTCGTCGTCTGCGTAACCGGCTTCGATAGCTGCTCGAAGGTGCGCCTTCATCTCTCTGGCCAGCGGAAGCTCCACGCCGGCCTCGTCGGCCGCGTCGAGCACGAGATCGATGTCCTTCTCCATCAGCGCCGTTGTGAACGTCGCTGAGAAATCGTCCCGTAGGAGAGGCTCCGCCTTGTACTTGACGAACGGTGCGCCGGCGGCCGAGCTCCCCATCACCTCGAGGAGCGCTGCGCGGGAGACGCCGGCGGCCTCTCCCAGCACGAGGGCTTCGGACATCACCTGCGCGAGCACGGCGATCATGAGGTTGATCGCGAGCTTCACGATCCGCGCCTGCTCTGCTTCCCCGACATGGTGGACGGTGGGGCCGATCGCCAGGATCACGGGCTCGACGTCTTCGAGCGTGTCGCGCGCACCGGAGACGATGAAGGTCAGCTTCCCTGCGCGCACGACGCTCGGGTTGCCGCTGACGGGAGCGCGTAGGTATGCGATAGACGCCGCCTCCGCCAGTGAGGCGACCCGCGCCGAGGCCGCCGGCGAGACGGTGCTCACGTCGACGAGCACGGTGCCGGGCCGCGCCGCGGCGACAACGCTTGCCGCCACCGCTTCGAACGCCTCGTCGTCCGCGAGTGACGTGAGGACCACGTCGACCCGTTCGGCGAGGTCGCCGGCCGTGGTCGCAACAACAGCCCCCCGAGCCACGAGTGCCTCCGCCTTCTCCGGCGTTCGATTGTTCACGACGAGGTGATAGCCGGCGTCGAGAAGGCGCTCTGCGATCGCGGTGCCCATGTTGCCGAGGCCGATCAACCCCACGGCGGGACGCGGGTCGGGAGAGGCGCGCACTGTCCAGTATGAATAAACGAAGGGCGGCGCCGGGTCAAGCGCCTTCCGCCGCGAGCCGGCTTCGCGTCCGCAGTGGGCTACACGGTCTGTACAGCCATACGACACGCGGACGGACATTGCCTTCGGCGTTGGTGCCACCGAGCTGCGCTTGGCTCCTACGGTGCGAGCACGCCCGCCCGACTAGCGTCGCCGAAGAGACACA
>Ga0209640_10000115_pt1 | contig 51170 bp, 44 predicted proteins | sample RifCSP10_1_FD_184018 | JGI IMG/M metagenome (GOLD analysis project Ga0209640, IMG submission 184018) | Soil microbial communities from Rifle, Colorado - Rifle CSP2_sed 10_1 (SPAdes) (version 2) | ecosystem: Environmental > Terrestrial > Deep subsurface > Rock core/Sediment | place: Rifle...
ACCCCTAACGTCTCCGGCGACCCGCCGTTCAGCACGTGCCGCATGAGCTGTGCGCGGCGATTGGCCGGGCCGAGCAGCGTCTGCTCCAGCGCAAAAAGGGACCCGCCTGCGGCAATAGCGGCAACGAGCATGGGTACAGCCACACGATACAGACTGATGCCGCACGCCTTCATGACCACGAGCTCGCTGTTCTTCGTCAGCAGCGCGACGGTGACGAGCGCCGCCAGGAGCACCGACATCGGAATGATGAAGTAGAGGAAGAGCGGCGTCTTGAACAGGGTGTAGGCGATCAGCATCGGCCACGTCCCATCCCCCTTGAAGACCTTCTCCGACATCTCGATGAACGTCGAGATGTAGAACACGCCGACCAGCGCGAGAACCGAGAGGGCCAGTATGCGCAGGTAGGTCATGGCGACGTAGCGATCGAGGATGCCGAACGGAAGGCGGCCACGCCCCAGTGCCCGTGTGCGTACGAGGCGGCGCCGAATGACGCCCATCAGAGGAAGGGGGAGGGGCCGATCGGCCATCCGGTCCCGCCACTTGAAGAGCGCCACGCCGGCGGAGCCCAGAACGATGTTCGGCAGCCAAGCGGCGAACCACGGTGCCACGAGATGGCCCTTGACGAGCGACTGGCCGAAATACAGCAGGAGGTAGTAGGCGAAGATGACGGCGATGCCCAGGAGGAAACCCGACAACTTCGCATCACGCCGGTTCGTGGCACCAAGGGCGAGGCCGATGATTCCCAAGACCAGGCAGGCCGCGGGAATGGAGAAACGCTTGTGGAACTCGAAGCGCTCGTTATGGGGCGACGCACCCGTCGCGCGGAGCTCCGCAATCCGAGCCCGGAGCTCCGCAACCGACATCTCTCTGGATCCCTTCGGCACGCCTCCCGCGGGGAACATGCCCGCGGGGCTCAGGCTGAGCACGAGTTGCTTGCCGCGGTCGACCGCGTACCTGCCTGTCGCGTCGATGCTGTGACCCGTCCAGTCCTCGAGGACCATGTCAACCGTCCGCGCATCACGGTTGACCACGGTTCGTCCGTGTCGCGCGAGGTACACCGACGCCCCTTCGCCTGAACGATTGTCCGCGATGAACACGTCATTCCAGCCACCTGCCGCGGGCACTTCACGCGTGTAGAGCACGACCTGCGGGAACCCGTCGAAAAACACTCGTGGCTTGACCTCGTTCTCCGCGCTGGACGCCACGATATTGAAGGTGATTTCGCGAAACGCCTGGTTCCCGACGGGAATCAGGACCATGTAAACGTAGGCCGTGGCCGCGGACGCGAGAATCGACACACACGCGACCGGTCGAAGCAACCGGAGCAGGCGGATTCCGCAGGCCTGAAGGGCGACGTACTCCCGGTCTGTCGAGAGACGGCCGAAGACGACCAGCAGCGCGAGGAGCAGCGCCATGGGGATCGTGAGCGTCAGGGAATACGGCAGGAGCGTCGCGATGAGCTGGCCGACGACGAGGAGCGAGACGCCTTTCGCGAAGTAGTCATCGGCGTATCGCACCAGCTCGGGGATGATGAGCGGGAACGTGAAGACGAGGAGTCCGAGGAAGAACGGCGCCACGAGCTGGCGCAACACGTATCTATCGAGCAGGGTCATCAGCGTCGGAGCGTCCGAAGGGTGTATCGGCTCGATTGTACGCCTCGGTGGCGGACGGACTTGGAGGTGGAGTCGAAGGGCGGTTTGAGTGCTGGCGGACGAACCGTCGAGCGTAATTACCAGCAGTCCGACGATAGTCGCATAACATATCTTATGTTAACTAATAGCCAAATCTCTTCCTCGGCACGCTTCGCTCCACCTCCCTCGCTCAGCGGCGTCTGGAGGCTCTCAACTCACGGATGATGTTCTCGAGCGCCTCGATGATTTCGTCTGGTTCGACTTTGCTCTTGCGGAAGCTCAATCGGAGGTCGAAAGCTTTGGTCGGCGGCTTGAACGCAAAGACGAACGCCTTCGGACGGCCAGGCTTGGCCTTCGCCGTTTCCTTCCGAGCGGTCTGACGCGTGACGGTGCCTTGGCCCGCGAGCTTCTCCACGAGCGCCACCATCTTCTTCGGATCGGACTGCCGGACGACCTGCAGCAGCGTCGACTTGGCCGTAATGTCGGCCAGCCGACAAAGCGTCCGTACATCGTCGGGCATCACGGTCAGGGACAGCGACTCGGTGATCGATGTGCGGGACTTCCCCAGCTTCCGCGCGAGCTCCTCATGTGTGTGGCCACACCTCTCTGCGAGCTGCTGCAGCGCCTCCGCCTCCTCGAATGCCGTCAGGTCCTTGCGCTGGAGGTTTTCGACGAGCGCCAGTTCCATGACTTCGACATCGTCGACCTCGCGCAGGACGACCGGCACTTCCCGAAGCCCGACCTGCACCGCCGCATGGTACCGACGCTCGCCCGCGATGATCTGATAGCGGCTCCCGCGTTGCCGGACGACCAGAGGCTCGATGATGCCCTTCTCTGCAACCGAGGCCATCAACTCGGAGAGGTCACCCATGACCTGTCTCGGCTGACTGGGATTCGGATCCAGGAGATCGATCGCCACCATCCGGCCGACCGGCTCGCCCGCCGAGGCCGCGAGCGCCTCGACGTAGTGTTCGTCATGCCGCATTCGCAGCGCTTCAGGCAGTCCTCGCTTCGGCACGCTCGATGACCTCCTCGCAGAGACTGTAGTAATCGGTGGCGCCGCTCGATTCCGGCGCGAACGTGAAGATGGATTCCTTGTACGCGGGACTCTCCTCGAGGCGGACGCTCTTGCTGATGACAGTTCGGAAGACCTTTCCACCGAAGACCTTCTGAATCTGCTCACGGATGTCGCGCGCCAGCGCCGTGCGCTTGTCGTGCATCGTGATGACCACGCCGAGGATCCTCAGCCCAGGGTTCGGACGCTGCCTCACCTTCTCGATCGTTTCGAGCAGGTCGTCGGTGCCTTCGAGCGCGAAGTACGAAGACTGAATCGGAATCAGCAGGTGCGTGGCGGCGACGAGCGCGTTCACCGTGAGGAGGCCCAGGGCCGGCGGGCAATCGATGACGATGTGCGCGTAGTCGCCGGCGATCTTGTCGATTTTGTCCTTCAGCTTGAAGTGAGCGTCCAGTTCGCCCACGAGTCGGGATTCAAGCTTGGCCAACGCGATGCGCGCGGGCGCGACGAACAGGTTCTGGAGCGTCGTCGCCGGCAGGATGATCTGCGCGAGCTCGCAATTCGGATCGGCAATCGCATCGTACATGCTGCGAGTGATCGCGGCGTGATCGAGAAACGAGATGCTGCTGTTGGCCTGCGGGTCGAGATCGATGAGCAGCGTTCGACGTCCCCGCATGGCGAGCGCCGCCGCCAGGTTGACCGCGGTCGTGGTCTTCCCCACGCCACCCTTCTGGTTGGCGATGGCAACGATCATGGAGCCGCCCGTGAGCTGCGAGAAGCGCCCGGCTGATTGAATGCCGGGGCCGCCGATCGGAGTCGCCGGACCGGCCGGCGAGTCATGGGTATGGTGGGTCGTTCCACGTGCGCGCAGTTCTGGGAAGAAGTGCGCCCATTGTAGGGACCGGTCTGAATCGTGTCAACCTTCCATCGTGTCGGCCGGCCGACAATCACATCTTGTATTTGCCAAGATCCTCGGGATCAAGGCTTTCCAGCCACTTCTGCAGTCGGTCGTTGTCGGCGGGGTCCGAGGCGAAGTCCGTGGTCTTGGCGCTGTCGATGACGGCTTCCTCGACCAGGATCGGCGAGCGCGTACGAAGCGCCAGCGCAATCGCGTCGCTCGGTCGGGCATCCACCGCGACGCGCTCCCCTCGCACGGTCAAATGGATGATCGCAAAGTAGGTGTTGTCCTTGAGGTCGCTCACGACCACGCGGTCGACCCGGCCGTCGAGGTCGGTGATGATGTTCCGCAGCAGGTCGTGCGTCATCGGCCGAGGTGTGGCGACGTTCTCGATCTGAAGGGCGATGGCGTTGGCCTCGGGCACGCCGACCCAGATCGGCAGCACACGCTCCCCGAGTTTGTCCTTGAGGATCACGATAGGAGTACCGGCCACGGGATCCACCATCAGTCCTTTGATGCTCATCTCAATCAGCATGACCAGTCTCCGTACCTGGATGAGACCCCACCGGAAGCGCTTCGCCCCACAGACTGTGCGGTCCGGCCCGCTTGATCCGCACCGTGACGAGGCGGCCCATCCAGCCTGACTCGGCGTCGTCAGGTGTATCGGACGGCGCCGGCAGATTCACCACTGTGTTGCCGGACGTCCGGCCCGAGAGCTCCCCACTGCGACGCCGGCTGCAGGAGTCGACCAGCACCTCCACATCCGTCCCGACGGCCAGCTCATAGAGCCGTGTCTGAATGCTCCGCTGCAATTGTTGGAGCGCGACGATTCGAGCCGTCTTCTCGGCGGGAGCCACGTCGTCGGCCAGTCGCTTCGATGCCAGCGTGTTCGGGCGCGGTGAGTATTTGAACGAGAACATGCTGTGGTACTGGGCCGCAGCGGTCATCGAGAGCGTGTCTTCGAAGTCAACGGCCGTCTCGCCAGGAAACCCGACGATCATGTCCGTGGACAACGTGACGCCAGGGACGCCGTCCCTGATGCGGGCGACGAGCTCGAGATACTCCTCCCGGGTATGACGCCGTCGCATCGCCTGAAGGATGCGCGTTGATCCGGACTGCACCGGCAAGTGGAAGTGCTTGCAGACTCGGGGCAGATCCCGCACCGCTTCGATCAGGCGCACGCCGGTATGCCGGGGGTGCGGGCTCGCAAACCGGATCCGCTCGACGCCGGGAATCTGGTCGACCTCGGCCAGGAGCTGCGCGAAATCGCACGCGGGATCATCGGGCGCTGCGTAGTGATTGACGATCTGTCCCAGCAGCTGGATCTCCTTCCGTCCCGAGGCAACGGCATCCCGCACCTCCGCGAGGATATCCGCCTTGGCGCGCATGCGCTCGTGGCCGCGTGTGTAGGGCACGACGCAGAAAGCGCAGTGGTCGTTGCAGCCCTCGATGACCGTGACGTACGCCTTCACGGCGTCGCCCCGGCGCGCTATCCCAAGCGGAAAGGTGACGTCGTCCAGCGGCTCGATGTCGACGGATGGAAACGGCGATGCCGTGGCGTGGTCGAGCATCGACGGCAGCATCTTGAGCCGTTGGGTACCCAGGACCAGGTTGATGACCCTTCCGTTCGTGTTGTCGAGCAGTGCCTGCCCTTCTTGCTGTGCCACGCAGCCGGCAATCGCGACGACGGGACTTCGCCCAGTCTCATGCTGGAGCACTCGAAGCTCGCCCAACCGCGTATACAGCTTCTCCTCCGCGTGCTCGCGCACGCTGCAGGTGTTGATGACGATGACATCGGCATCCGCATCATCGGTCGTCGCCTCGTAACCGGCCTGGTCGAGCAACCCCGCCATGCGCTCCGAGTCGTGGACGTTCATCTGGCACCCGAACGTCTCGATGAGGTATTTCTTCGACATCCTAACGGCTTTCGCTTTCGCCTTTCGCCTTCTGTTTCCCTTTCGCGTCGAGTCCCAGCATCTGCCGTGCGCTCGCCAGTACCGGCTCGGTCACGGACAGGCCGCCGATCATACGCCCGATTTCTTCAATACGACCCGAAGCGTCGAGCCGTTGAACGGCCGTTACGGTCCGACTCCCCCGCACGGACTTCTCGATGTGGAAATGGGTGCCCGCGCGGGACGCGATCTGAGGCAGGTGCGTGATGCAAATCACCTGGAACCGCTTACCGAGTTCTCGAAGCTTGCTGCCGATCACGTCGGCGACGCGCCCCCCGATCCCGGCGTCGACCTCGTCGAAGATGAGTGTATTCCCCGGCCTGTCTCCGACGGCCATCGTCTTCAGTGCCAGCATGACGCGCGACAACTCACCACCCGAGACGATACGGGCGAGCGGCCGGAGATCCTCACCCGGATTCGGCGAAACGAAGAACTCGGCCTGATCGATCCCTCTCTCGCTCCATGCGTCCTCCCGCTCCTCCGCATTGAAGCGGACCTCGAAGCTGGTGCGGGCCATGGCGAGCTCTCCCAACTGCCGCTCGACTTGCCGGGCGAAGTTCGTCGCCGCCTCACGTCGCCGGCGGGACAACTCGCGGGCCTCGTGAAGGTACGTCTGTATGGCCTCAGCCAGCGCCCGCTCGATGTCGTCCGCCGCCTCCTCGGCCTGCCCGAGTCGATCCCGCTCTACCCTCAGCGCGGCGCCCCGGTCGATGACCTCCTGGAGCGTTGGACCGTGCTTCCGCTTCAGTCGTTCGATCAGCGCGAGTCGGTCCTCCACCTGCTGCAAACGGTCGGGGGACGCGTCGATGCCATCGGCGTACCGGCGCAGGAAGAACGCGAGGTCCTCGAGCTGCGACTTGATCGACTCGCGACTGCTGAGATGCGCGCCGAACTCCGAGTCGAGAGTCGCCAGCTCGGCGACGCGCTTCCAGACGTGGCCCAGTTCGGAAAGTGCGGCGTGCTCGCCGTCGTAGAGCGCCGCATAGGCTTCCTCGCAGAGCCGCTGAATCCGTTCGGCGTTCGCCAGCACGTGCCTGGTTGCGGCCAGCTCCTCGTCCTCGCCAATCCTGGGAGCGGCCTTCTCGATTTCACCCAGTTGAAAGGCGATCAGGTCCAAACGCGCAGCCTTCTCCCGATCGTCCATCCTGGCCCGATCCCGCTGCTCACGAAGCGCGCGCAGCGACGTCCATGCGGCGGCGACCCGTTCGGTCAGCGATCCAAGGTCTGCCGCCTCGTCAATCACAGGCAGATGCGTCAGCGGATCGAGCAGCGCCTGGTGTTCGTGCTGTCCGTGCAGTTCGACGAGCCGATCCGACAGTTCACGGAGCGCTCCCGCCGTGGCGAGCGAGTCGTTGATGAAGGATCGGCTCCGCCCCTGACTGGTGACCTCACGGCGGACGACGATCTCCCCGCCCTTCGAGTCCTCGAAGATCGCTTCGATCGAGGCGTGCGATTCACCCGTTCGCACGAGGTCCGCCGAGGCTCGTGCGCCGAGCAGAAGTCCAACGGCTTCGATGAGGATGGACTTGCCGGCCCCGGTCTCGCCGGTCAGGACGTTGAAGCCTGGCTCGAACTCGACCTCGACCGCCTCAATCACGGCGAGGTTACGGATGCGGAGCAGGCGCAGCATGTAGGCGGAACTTCCATCGTATCATACGTTTGACAGCCCTCAGGCATCGTGTTAGTCTGGCTGCCATCCGCGCTGTCCCAGCGGCGCACCCCCCCAATGGACCGGAGGCCTCGGTGGATACGTTTGGCTCGTCCATCCTTGCACTGCAGGTGCAGGATGCAGCCCCGCTGGCTGGGAGCGGTGGTCTGTTGCAGATTCTGTCCGAGTCAAGTCCCTTCAGTCAGGTCGTACTGGCGATCCTGATTGTTTTCTCGATCGCGTCCTGGGCGATCATCCTGTTCAAGACGTTTTCGTACCGTGCGGTCGCGCGGCAGACGGCCACGTTCCTGGAAGTGTTTCGGAAGAGTCAGAAGTTCTCGGACGTCCAGGCCGTGTGCCCCTCGCTTCCCAGTAGCCCATTGGTGGGAGTCTTCCAGGCCGGGTACGCCGAACTGACGGCGCAATTCAGGCTCACCAACCAGGCCGCCAGTCCAGGGAGCGCAGGGAGTCGTCCAATCCTGAAGAGCCTCGAAGCCGTGGATCGAGCGCTGATCCGGGCGGCGACGACGGAGGTGAACCGACTGGAGGGACGACTCACCTTTCTGGCGACGACGGCGAGTGTGACGCCATTCATCGGGTTGTTCGGCACCGTGGTGGGGATCACCATCGCGTTCCAGCGGATCGGCGCCACCGGTTCGACGAACCTGGCGGTCGTCGGGCCCGGTATCAGCGAGGCGCTCATTGCCACGGCGGCGGGGTTGTTCGCCGCGATTCCGGCCGTGATCTTCTACAACCACTTCGTGCATCGAGTGAAGGATTTCGCCGCGGCCCTGGACGACTTCGCCCTCGAGTTCCTGAACATCGCAGAGCGGAACTTCACGTAATGCCCAAGGTCATGGCTTCGGCGCCGAACGCGAGCGGCCGTCACCAGCGAGGCCGGCGCGTCGGTCCAACTCTCGCCGAGATCAATGTGATTCCGCTCGTCGACGTGATGCTCGTGCTGCTCGTCATTTTCATGGTCGCAGCGCCCATGCTGCAGCGCGGTGTCGAGGTGTCACTGCCCGTGGCGTCCAGGGCGCAGGACATCGCCAGCGAGCGCGTGTTCGTGGAGGTACCGCTCTCGTTCGGAAAGGACCGGCGCGTGTACATCGGGGAAGAGCCGGTGCGTCTCGATGTGGTGCCTGAACGAATTCGTCAACTGATGGTCAACCGTACCGACAAGCAGGTGTACCTGCGAATCGACAGGCGCTTGAACGTGCAACACGAAATGGACGTGTTCGACGAGCTCAAGGCTGGCGGCGTGGTTGATGTCGCCATCGTGGCGGATCCGCCCAGACGCTGAACCTTGAACATTGAACCGTGAACCACTTTGCACATCGAACCTTTGAACTTCGTACTTCATGATTGAGTCCGTCACCGACATCATCGTCGCGCGCTCGCGTCAGCCGGAGGGGCTGAAGGCGATGGTGCTGTGGTCGCTCGCCGGGCACGTGGTCGTGCTGTCGCTCGCCATCCTGTGGCCGGCCGGGGTTGTCCAGGCCCGGCGGGAGCCTGTCATGACTGTCAGCCTGGGCGGCGCGCCCGGTCCACGATCCGGCGGGCTGACGCAGCTGGGCGCGCGGGCCGTTCAGCCCCCGCCCCCGGACGCCCCGACCACTCCAGCCGCGACCCCACCTGCACCGGTGCCTCCGAAAATGACGTTGCCGGATCCCCGCGAGCGGCCGCGCACGCAGCCAAAGCCCCAGCAGGCACCTCCCGCCTCGACGGCCAAGACTCCGAGCACGGCGACTCAGCCGGTGGAAGGCAGCGCTCGCGCCGACACCGGTGTGCCTCGCGGTCAGGGATTCGGGCTGAGCACTGCCGGCGGGAGCGGCGGCCCTGTTCAGCTCGACGTCAGCGACTTCTGCTGCCGTGATTACGTTGAGCAGATGGTCGCGTTCATCACACGCTCCTGGGACGGTAACCAGGGCGTGCCCGGCTCAACGACCGTGAAGTTCACGATCCTGCGGGACGGAACGATTCAACCTCCCCAACTGGAGAAGTCGAGCGGGTTCATTGCGCTCGACAGCACGGCGATGCGGGCCGTGCAGCTCACGAGGTTGCCGCCGCTGCCAGCCGCGTTCCCGAATCCGACTCTGACGGTTCACATGCGATTCGATTATCAGCGATGATCATGAACATCAACTCTCAACATCCAGCCACACGTTCGTCTCGACTCCCAGGGAGCCCGGGGTTGGGTCTGGCGGCTGCCGTGGTTGCGGCCATCGCGGTTGCCGCGGCACAAGACCGACCCGCTGGGACACCCCAGGCGCAACAGCCCGGTGAGATCGGTGTCGTGATCACAGGCGATCCAGGCACGCCTCCACGCTACGCCGTGCCTGATTTCGTGGCCCTGACTCCCGACGCCGCCGAGAGCGCGAAGACGATAGGTCAGGTGTTGTGGGACGACCTCAACTTCGAGCAGGAGTTCTATCTGATCCCGCGTGACACGTACTCCAGCATTCCGGTTGCGAGAACCATCGACGCGTTGCCGTTTGCCGCGTGGCGCGAGCTCGGCGCCGACGCCGTCGTGTTCGGGACGGTTCAACAAACGGGAGGAAAAGTTGTCGTGCAGGTCCGGCTCCTCAACGTTCGCTCACGGCAGACCGCGTTCGCGAAGGAGTACTTCAACGCGAGCAATCCGCGGGCGTACGCCCACACAATCGCCGACGAGATCCATCAACAACAGCGTGGGTTGAGGGGAGTGGCGCGCACGAAGTTGGCGTTCGTGTCGGACCGGAACCGGGATCGCCTGGTCGACACGGTGGAGAACCGGGAGGTGAAGGAGATCTACACGGCCGACTACGACGGCGCGAACCAGCGGCGCATCACGGTCAGCCGGCGGTTGAACCTCAATCCCTCGTGGGCGCCGGATGGCCGGGCGCTCGCCTATACGACCTATCGGCCCAATCCGGATATCTTCGTCTCGTTCATCTACCAGGGCGTCATGCAAAACCCGACCAAGGGAGTTGGTGCGAACTACCTGTCGATCTTCTCCCCGGATGGCACACGCATCGCGTTCATGTCGGCTCGCGACGGCAATCCTGAGATCTACGTCATGAACGTGGACGGATCGAACGTCCGCCGCTTGACCAATCACCCGGCTGGCGATACCACCCCGACCTGGTCGCCGAGCGGCGATCAGATTGCGTTCGTGTCCGACCGGACGGGCGGCCCCCAGATCTACGTCATGGGCGCCGACGGCTCGAACGTACGGCGGCTGACCACGAACGAGTCGTGGGCCGACCGGCCGACGTGGTCACGTGCGCCGTTCAACGAGATCGCGTATGCCGGACGCACAGGCGCCGGCTTCGACATCAAGGTGTACGACATCGCCAGTGGCCAGACGCGTCAGATCACGTTCGGTGAAGGCAGCAACGAGAGCCCTGCGTATGCGCCCAACGGGAGACACCTGGCCTTCACGTCGACGCGTTTCGGAGGCGTACAGGTGTTCACGATAGGACGCGATGGCCGCGGCCTGCGACAGATCACGCGCGCGGGTAACAATCAGACCCCTGCGTGGTCGAACTGAACAATGCCTTCACACTTCTCGGTTCGTGTTCACGTTCGGGTTCGGAGTTCGATCAGTGAGGACTACGATGGGTAGAAGAAGCCAAGCCGCTGCTGTCCTGATGCTCGTCGCCGCAGTCGTTGTCACGGGGTGCGGTCGCCGCCGCGCGGCCACTCCCCAGCCGGCGCCCTCCACCGCGAGCACATCGTCGCCCGATGCGACGACGACAGGCGCGCCGCCGCAGCGCGTCGAGGATGCGCTGCCGGTGCCGCCGCAACCGCTTGGGGAGGATTCGATCGGCAACAGGCCGCTCGACGACCTGAACCGCGACTCCCCGCTCAAGCCGGTCTTCTTCGCGCTCGACAGCTCGGACCTCGACGACGCCGGCCGGGCCGCGGCGACGGCGAACGCCGACGTCCTTCGGCGTTATCCCACATGGGTCATCACGGTTGAGGGACACTGTGATGAGCGCGGCACGCCGGAATACAACCTGGCGCTCGGCGAACGGCGCGCGGCGGCCGTCAAGGCGTACCTCGCCACGCTCGGCGTCGTGTCCAGTCGGGTCCGCACGGTGAGTTACGGGAAGGAGTTCCCGTTCAATCCCGGCCACACGGAGGACGCGTGGGCGCAGAACCGCCGGGGCCATTTCGTGATCACGTCGCGATGAGGATGTAGGATGCAGAAGACCACCACGTCGGCTGTCTGGCTGGCGCTGCTGTTGACGACGGCAACGCCCGTCACCGCCCAGAACCGTGAGCACCAGCAGTTGTCGGGGGAACTGCGGATGCTGCAGGAGCAGAATCAGCAGCTCGCCCTGGCCCTGGCCCAGTTGACCGAGACGCTCAAGAAGGTCAACGAGAGACTCGACGCCAACGAGCAGTTCCAGCAGCGACGCTTCGCCGACCAGGAGGTCCTCGTCAAGAATCTCGGTTCCGATCTCAGTGCCATTCGCGAACGGTCTCAGGACATCGACAGGCGGATGCGGAGTCTGTCGGACGAGATCGACGCGCTCAGCAAGACGTTCCTCTCCCTGCCCGCGCTCATCGCCCAGGCACAACCGCAGCAGGTCGCGCCCCCAATCGATCCAAACAGCCCGAGCCCGACTACCCCGCCGGGTGCGGATGCGCCCGTGACGGCTCCACCCCCCGCGCCGGCGCTGCCCTTGCCGCCGACGGCGGGGCTGTCCCCGACTCGGTTGTACGACACGGCGTTCAGCGACTACGGCGCGGGACAGTACACGTCGGCCATCACAGGTTTCGAGCAGCTGATCAGGAACTTTCCCGACGCCGAGCTGGCCGACGATGCGCAGTTCCTGATCGGGGATTCGTTGTCACATCTGAACCGCCTCCAGGAGGCCGTCGCCGCATACAATCTGGTGATCCAGCGGTATCCGCGCGGCGACCAGGTCGACATAGCGTACTACCGCCGCGGGTTCACGGAGAGCCAGTTGGGACAAGCCGACACGGCGAGGGCCACGTGGGAGGAAGTCGTCAAACGGTATCCGAAGAGTCAGGGCGCCGAGCTCGCGAGTCAACGGCTGAAGGGTCTCAGCCGTTCCGGCACCGCACCCGGGAAGCAGTGACCTGGGCTGTCACGAGGCCCTCGTAGAATCTGAATTGGGCACGGCCGCAGCTACTGCAGCCGTAGGGGCGGACCGGCCGCCCGAAAGGACACGATATGGGAAGCGTGAACAAGGTGATTCTCGTGGGCAATCTCGGGCGCGACGCTGAATTGCGCTATACCCCGGGCGGAGCCGCGGTGGCGACGCTCAACCTCGCGACCACGGAGGTCTGGAACGACAGGAACAACCAGCGGCAGGAGAAGACCGAGTGGCACCGCGTCGTGCTCTGGGGAAAACCGGCCGAGAACCTTCAGGAGTACCTCACCAAAGGCAAGCAGATCTACGTCGAAGGCCGGCTGCAAACGCGTCAGTGGGACGACAAGGACGGCAACAAGCGCTATACGACTGAGATCAAGGCGGATCGTGTCACCCTGCTCGGTGGCGGTGGTGGTGGCCGCGCTGGCGCTGGCGTCAGCGCCGGCGCCGGGACGGATCGCAGTCCGTCGCACGCCCCAGGTGGCGGAGACGAGCCGCCCGTGGAGCCGATGACCGACGACGACATTCCGTTCTAACGGCATCGACTCCCAACCGCTGACGGTCGATGGGACCCCGAGCGTGCTGGAAACCCCGAGCCGCTTGGGAGTTGGGACGACGTCAAACGTTGGGGGTTGGGAGTTGATTACGTCCCTTCCCTGCCGTACCGGTCCTCCAGCCGGACGACATCGTCGAGTTCCGGGGTCGACGCCTCGAGCACGTCGCAGTCTTCGATGGCCGTCATCCGGTGCACGGTCTTCGGCGCCACGTGGATGGAGTCACCCGGCTTCATCTCGCGCCTCGTGAGCTGGCCATCGACTTCAATCTCGTACAGAAGGCTGCCCGAGTGGAGGTAGATCGTCTCGTCCTTCTTGTTGTGGTACTGGAGGCTGAGCGCATGGCCGGCATTGATGTGCAGAATCTTACCGACGTAGCGATCGGTTTTCGCCCAATGCAGCTCGTAGCCCCATGGCTTGTCGACTCGCGTCACGACGTTGTCTGACACACGTCCCCCATTCAGGTCACCTCGCGGCTCGACCTTCGTATGCGCCCACGGCATCGGAGAGGTAGCGTTCGATCTCTTCCACCGTGGCGAGCTTCAGCGCTCGTGCCGCGATGCGCGCCATCTGCCGGGCGGTCGTGTCCCGTACAACGCGGCGGGCGACGGCAATGGCACCGGGCGTCATGCTGAACTCCCGCAGACCACAGCCGATGAGCAGCTTCAGCAACAGGGGATCGGACGCCATCTCTCCGCACACCGATACTGGAATCGCCTCCCTGGCCGCCGCGCGCCTGACCTGCCGCAGCAGGCGCAGGATGGCCGGATGGAGCGGCTCGTACCGGTTCGACACGCGGTCATCGGTGCGGTCTACGGCGAGCGTGTACTGGATCAGATCGTTGGTGCCAATCGTGAAGAAGTCTGCTTCCTTCGCAAGGAGCGACGCCGTGAACGCCGCCGACGGCACCTCGATCATGATGCCAACGGGGACGTCGGCGCTGCGCTGACCGCGTGACTGCACCTCCGCTCGCGCCTCGAGCAGCAGCGCCCTGGCCGACCTGACCTCCTGCGTCGACGAGACGAACGGAAACATGATTCGAAGCGGTCCGTGCGCGGCGGCGCGAAGCAGTGCGCGCAGTTGTGTCTTGAAGATGCGCGGCTGTGCCAGCCCGAAGCGGATGCCGCGCAGTCCGGCGTGCCCGCTTCGCTGCTCGTCTGGAAACCATCGCGTGTCGAGCGCGGCGTCGACCAGCGGTCGGGCGAGCTGTCGCTCGTCGATGTCGAAGGTGCGGATCGTGACGGGCTTTCCGGCCATCCGCTCCACGAGCTGCCGGTAGACGTGATATTGCTCGTCCTCGGCTGCCATGTCGGGTGGTCCACCGACGAGCATGAACTCGGAACGGTACAGGCCGATGCCTTCGGCGCCGGCGTTCAGCGCGGCGGCGACATCATCGGGCCGTTCGATGTTGGCCTGCAGTACGACCGTTTCGCCGTCTGCCGTCTGGACAGGGCCCTTGTCGACCTGGACGACGGCAACAGTTGACCTCGTCTGACTCGCTCGGCCCTCGGCTTGCCGAGCGAGCGCCGGCGTCGGTTCGATCGTGACGTCCCCGGCCTCGCCATCGACGATGACGGACGCCCCAGGGGGGACGCGCCGGCTGACGTCGTGGAGCCCGACCACGGCCGGCACGCCAAGCGATCGCGCGAGGATTGCGGTGTGATAGGTGCGGCTGCCTGCGTCGGTTGCGAACCCTTTGATCCGGGTCCAGTCGAGCTGTGCGACGACCGACGGCGTCAGCTCGTCGGCGACGAGGACGCAGGGCGTGTCCAGGTCCTGCAAGCGATCGCCAGACCCGCCCCTGTCGTCTCGAAGATTCCGGCGAATGCGACCAGCCACGTCATGCAGATCGCCCTTCCGTTCCCGCAGATACGGATCATCCACATCGTCGAAGACGGCGGCCGCCTCGTCGAGCGCACGCTGAACTGCCCACTCGGCGTTGACCCGTTCCTCACGGACCACCGAGGCTGCTCGCCCGACGAGGATCGGATCGTCGAGCATCAAGAGCTGCGCGTCGAAGATGGCGGCAAGATCGGCGCCACGGGACTCGGCGATCCGGCTGCGGATCTGCTCGAGCTGCTCGCGCGATCGTCGCTGTGCCCGCTCGATCGCGGCCAGTTCACGCGCCACGCGATCCGGGCCGATGGGAAACCGAATGACCTGCGTCCGCTGGATCGCGACGAGGGCTGGTCCCACGGCGACGCCCGGCGACACACCGATGCCGGTCAGGCGTTGCACGAGGCCTCACCGAATCCCGATTCGACGAGCTCGACCAGCACTGCGACGGCCGCGGCCTCGTCCGGGCCGTCCGCCATCACCGTGATCATCGTCCCGCGTGAGGCGGCCAACAGCAGAATACCCATGATGCTCTTTCCATCCATCACCTTCGCGTCTCGCGCCACTCGGATGTGAGACTCGAACCGCGATGCCAGGTGCACGAAGCGCGCCGCGGCTCTCGCGTGGAGCCCCAGCGGATTCACGACGGTCACCTGGCGGGTCGTCATCAGCTCAACTCCCGGCTGTCGTTCAGCTCGGTTTCTCTCCCCGCAGCAGATCGGAGGCCACCCAGATCGCGTTGCGTCCGTGTTCGCGCATGTCGCGCGCCGCCGCCAGCAGGTCCGCCCGCTCGGGCAGGTGCGCAAGCTTGATCAACATGGGCAGGTTCACTCCGGTGATGACCTCCACCTTCCCGTTCGTCAGAAACGGCATCGCCAGGTTCGATGGCGTGCCGCCGAACATGTCCGTCAGAATGAGCACGCCGCCTCCGTCGTCGACGCGCGCGATCGCCTGCTCAATCTCGGTCCGGGCGTCGTCCGTGTTCTCGTGCCAGCCGATCGAGACGGCGGCAAAGCCTGGCAGGTCCCCGACGATCGTCTCCGCGGCGTTGAGGAGCTCGGTGGCCAGCTGCCCGTGCGTGACGACCACGACGCCAATCATGCCTCTCGCCGTTCCGTGTCAGCCATCGCGGTGCTTGACCCGCAGGCGCACGCCTGCGGTCCCTTCAAGGGATCGCTTGAGCGCCTCGGCGACCATCACGGACCGATGCTGTCCCCCGGTGCAGCCGATGGCCACCGTCAGGTAGCTCTTGCCCTCGTTCACGTATTGAGGGATCGCGAAGTTCAGGAACGACGTGAGCTGATCGACGAACTCTTTCGTGACCGAATGCCGGCGCATGAAGCGGGCCACTCTCGGGTCGCGCCCCGTCAGGTGCCGCAGCCGCTCGACGAAATGCGGATTCGGAAGGCAGCGCACGTCGAAGAGCAGGTCTGCTTCGGCCGGCGGCCCATGCTTGAAGCCAAAACTGAGCAGGTTGACCACCATCTCCGCCCGCGGCGAGTCCACTCGCGCCATGCTGGCGAAGGCGTCGCGCAGCTCGTGGACAGTGAGATTCGAGGTATCGAGAATCACGTCGGCGAGCGCACGGATCGTGTGCAACTTGCGCCGCTCCTCGTCGATTCCCTCCGCCACGGAACGGTCCCGTGCCAGCGGGTGCGGCCGGCGCGTCTCACTGAAGCGACGCACCAGAGCCGAGCGACTGGCTTCGAGAAAGATCAGCCGCGCCTCGATGCCCGGAAGGGCCCTGACCTTGCGGTAGATGGGCGGAAACTGCCGGAGGAAGCCACGCTCGCGCACGTCGACCACGATAGCCACACGGCCGAGTCCAGCTTCGCCTCGTGTGCAGAGCTCAGCCAGCGTCGGGATGAGCTGCGTCGGGAGGTTGTCGACGCAGAAGTACCCCAGGTCTTCGAGCGCATGGATCGCGTGCGTCTTCCCCGACCCCGACAGGCCCGTCACCACCACGAAACGCGTGGAGTCCGTTCTCCCTCCGGTGGGTTTCCTTGCGGGCGCGCGAGTGGCCCCGGCGCGGCTCACGACCGTTCTCCTCGATGGGGCTCATCCTCGGAGTCGAAGTCGGCATCCTCGTCGCGGAGCTGGCGATCGAGCCGGGCCGCCAGCTCCTTCGGCGCGCTCAACCCGCGCGCGCGAAGCAACTGGTTCCGTGCCGCGACCTCGACCAGCGTGGCCAGGTTGCGTCCCGGGGCCACAGGCATGCAGATGAGCGGTATCTTCACGCCGAACAGCTCGTGGACGTTCTCGTCGAGCCCGAGCCGATCGTATTCGCGATGCGCGTCCCACCGTTCGAGGTGCACCACGAGTTCGACCCGCTTGGACGCGCGAATCGAGGCCGCACCGAACAGGTCCCGGATGTTGATGATGCCCAGGCCCCGCAGCTCCATGTGATGGCGGGTCAGTTCAGGACATGCGCCAAGAACGACCGAGTCGCCACGTCGCCTGACCTCCACCGCGTCGTCGGCCACGAGCCGGTGCCCGCGGACGACCAGGTCCAGCGCGCACTCACTCTTGCCGATTCCGCTGTCTCCGATGATCAGCACGCCGAGACCGAAGATGTCCATCAACACGCCGTGTATCGTCTCCCGCACGGCGAGCGCGTCGTCCAGCAGGGCGCTGATGCGCGTGATGGCGATTGGCGTGGGTACCGAAGTGCGGAGGACGGGCACCTGGTGGCGGTCGGACGCCGACAGCAGATCGGCAGGCGCCTCCCACCCGCCCGTGATCAGGAGGCAGGGAATGTCGTGGGTGAGCGTCGTGTCCAGCACGTTCACCCGCGTGTTGTGGGCAAGACGCTCCAGATATCGCACCTCGCTCTCACCCAGCACCACGATCCGCTCGGCGCGAAGGTACTCGTGGAAGCCGGCGAGCGCGAGGCCGGTCTTCTGGACGTACGGGTTGCCGATCGTTCGGGCGAGTCCTCCCTGCCCGCTGAGCAGCTCGAGCGGAAGGCCCGTCCCGGCGCCACGCTCGAGCAGGCCAGCGACGGTCAGGATCGGTGGCATCCCCTACGCGTCCGGCTCGATGAGACCCAGATGCCCGTCGGGCCGGCGGAACAAGACCATGACCGCGTCAGTGGCGGAGTTCCGGAACACGATCAGCATTTCCTTTCCGTCGCCGAGCTCGGCCGCGGCATCCTCGACCGACATCGGCTTGACGGCAGATCGCCTCGTGCGCACGATCCGGCGGCGCGGCGAAGACGGGGTGCCCGCCGTTCGTGTCGCCGTCGCCGGCGACGGCGGTACGAACCTCACCGCAGATGGGCCACGACGCTTGCGGCCGGTCAGCTTCCCCTTCAGCTTCCTGGCCTGCTGGTCGACCTTGTCCGCCGCGTCGCCGAGCGCCAGCGCCAGATCCGGCCCTGTCGCCTCGCCGTGCAGGAACCGCTCGCGCCGGGCATGCACGGTGACCTCCGCGCGAATCCTGGTGCGTTCCCGTGTGAGCACCACGTGGGCGGATAGGGCGCTGTCGTTCAGCAGCCGCAGTGTGTGGGATACCCGCGACTCGACCAGCGCGCGCACCGCCGGGGTGATCGTGACATGTCGTCCAGTGAGTTCGAGACGCATGGCGAAGAGTGTCGGCGCCCGGGAACCTCAGTACAGGACCTTGCGTTGATTGGACGTCGGAATCTTGAGCTCTTCCCGGTACTTGGCAATCGTCCGGCGCGCCAGCTCGAGCCCTTCGCGCTGGAGGATGCTGACGATCTTGGAGTCGCTCAGCGGCTTCCGCGGATCTTCCTGCTCGATGATCTTCCGGATGCGCTGCTTGATGGTGACCGAAGAGACCGCCTCGCCGTAGGAGCTCGAGATGCCGCTATGGAAGAAGTACTTCATCTCGAACACACCCTGCGGCGTGTGCATGTATTTGTTGGTCACCACGCGGCTGACCGTCGACTCGTGCATGCCGATGTCGTTGGCGACGTCCCGCAGGACCAGCGGGCGGAGGTATTCGATGCCGTGGTCGAGGAAGTCCCGCTGGAAATTGATGATGCTCGTGGCGACCTTGTGAATGGTCTTCTGCCGCTGTTCGACCGACTTGATGAGCCACAGCGCGGAGCGGAACTTGTCTTTCACGTACGCCCGCGTCTCGTCCGTATTCTCCGCCGCGTTCTTGTCGAGGAGCCGGCGATACACGGGGCTGATGCGAAGCTGCGGCAGCCCTTCCTCGTTGAGCAGGGCTACGTACTGATCCTCGATCTTGACGATGTAGACGTCCGGGATGACGTACTGCGACTGCGAGGGGTTGTAGCGGTTGCCCGGCTTGGGATCCAGATGGCGGATCAGCTCGATGTGCTGCTTCAGCTCGTCGATCGATATGCCCAGCTTGCGCGCCAGTTCGGGCACCTGATGATTCTGCAGGAGCCGCATGTGCTCGGTGACGATCTGCTCGGCCGGCGACCCGGTCATCCCGAGATGCCGCAGCTGGAGCAGCAGGCACTCCTGGAGATCGCGCGCCGCGACTCCGATGGGATCGAAGCTCTGAACCAGCTTCAAGGCGCGCTCCACGTCGTTCAGGGGCCACGGCCCCATGCCGGCGAGCTCTTCGACGGTCGCGACGAGGTACCCGTCGTCGTCGAGATTGCCGATGATGGCCTCGCCGATCTCTCGCATGAGCGGCTCGTCGGTCTGCATCGACAGTTGCCACAGCAGATGATCAGAAAGGGATTGACCGGTCGACAGCGTGTTCTCGATCGGCGGCAGCTCCTTGATTTCCGTCGGCGTGCGCGGCCGATAGCCGTCGTCGAGGTAGTCGCCGAAGAAGTACTCGTAATCCTGGTCGTCCCAGGTATCGCCCTTCTCCTTGTCCTTCTTCTCCTCCGGCTTCTCCGGGGCGGCCTCCACGGGCTGCAGCTCCTCGGTGGGGACCTCCTCGAGCATCGGGTTCTCGACCATCTCCTGGTTCAGGAGTTCCGACAGCTCGAGCGTCGACATCGGCAGCAGCTTGATCGCCTGCTGGAGCGACGGTGTCAGAATCAGCTTCTGAACGAGCTTCGTGTGCAGTTTCTGCGAAATCGTCATCGGACAGAGGTCGCTAATCCATCTTAGTCCAAGCGGAAGTCGGTCCCCAGATAAATCCGGCGCACGTCCTCGTCCGCGGCCAGGGATGCCGGGGTTCCGCTGCGGTAGATCGCGCCGTCGTGGACGATGTACGCGCGGTCCGTGATCCGCAGCGTCTCGCGCACGTTGTGATCGGTGACGAGCACACCGATGCCGCGCTCCTTGAGGTGGAATACGATTTTCTGGATGTCGCTGACGGCGATCGGATCGATGCCCGCGAACGGCTCGTCGAGCAGGATGAACCTGGGCGACAACACCAGCGCGCGGGTAATCTCTGCGCGACGACGCTCGCCGCCCGAGAGCGTGTGGGCCGGGGCCGATCTGAGCGGCGTCAGGTTCAGCTCCGCCAGCAGCTCGCGCAGCCGTGCATCCCGCGCGCGGGCATCGAGCTTCTGCGTCTCTAGAATCGCCAGGATGTTCTGCTCGACCGTGAGCCCTCTGAAGATCGACGGCTCCTGCGGCAGGTAGCCGATCCCCTTCCGCGCGCGCGCGTACATCGGCGCGTCGGTGACGTCCTCGCCGTTCAGCACGACCCGCCCGGAGTCAGGGCTGGTGAGCCCGACCGTCATGTAGAACGTCGTGGTCTTGCCCGCGCCGTTCGGGCCCAGCAGGCCGACGATCTCGCCAGAAGCCACCTCGATGCTCACGCCGCGCACGACGGTGCGTCCGCCGTACGATTTCGTCAGGTCGTGGGTCTGCAGCTTGGAAAACATCGAGCGAAACGATCACCGCGACGGTGCAGGCGCGCACGGTCGTTGGTCGGTGTGGCCCGCCGCATCGCTGTCGACGACGATCTCGTCTTTTGATTTGAAGAAGGTCAACGTCTGGCCCCTGGTCTCGCGGCACGAGTCGCGAATCGTTGCGCGAATCGTCACCGGCGCCCCCGGGCGCCCGGACATCACGTAGCGTTCGTCGTCGGCATGGTAGGTGAGGCGTGTCCCGACCGCCATTCGGTCGCCCTGGATCATCGTCACCTCGTCGTATCCCTCGAGGCGCTCGACCTGGTTTCCAGCGCGCGCCAGGGAGACGACGATCCGCCTCGCGCGCAGGTCACCCTGAGGGCCGCTCAGCCTGGCGAGCCGCTGGCCGGCCGGCCGCGGCTTGGCCGTGATCGACCCAACGCCCCCTCCCCTTGTCGGTGCGATCGGCGCCACGCCGTAGGTCACCACCCGTGTGGCCTCGTCGTAGCGGATCTCGTCCGCCTGCCCATCGGTTCGGCCCGCGTCGAGCATCAACGCGGAGCGGGCGGACCCTGTCACAATCAGGTCGCCCTTCTGCTGGTCGATGTCGATGACATCGCCGCGGATGGCCGTTTCGCCCTGCAGGAGCGTGGCGCCTCCCGAGTAGACAGCTCGTCCCGCTCCCCCGCTGTAGTCGAGACTCTCTGCGTTGATGCTTGCCGGTCTTCCTTCATCGAGCAGACCCGGGAGCCGGCCCTCCCCTGTTCCCTGGGGACCCGTTGGTGCCCGGCCCTGCAACGACGTCCGGACATTTCCGCGGGCGGTCATGGCATGCCCGTCGAGCGTGACATCGATGCTGTGAGCGTCGACACGAATCCGATTGTCGGTGACCCTGGGTTCCCCTCTTCCGCCGGCCCCCACAAGGCTCAGGAGGTTCTTCGCGGGCCGATAGCTGGCCTCGGCCGCGGTCGCGCGAAGGCCCTGCTCGTCGAAGGTCACTCCGTTGGTGAACAAGGCGCTCGTCACCGCGTCGTCATCGAGCACGAGGTCGAGTGACTGTGACCGCCCCTCCCTCGCCGGCCTGTCCGCGTTCCCTTCTTCGCGGTACACCACATCGTCGCGAAAGCGTGCGTCGGTCAATCCCCGGGTGGGCTCCCCGCCCGCGTCGAGGCTGCCCGCGAGAATACTGCGCCCCGCCGTGCGACCGGCGCCGGGCAGATCGAAGCGGACCTTCCCGCGCCCAACCAGCGAGGTGAGCGTGCCGTCGGCCGCCAGTTGCAGATCGAGTGATTCCCCGCTCATGCGCCGCCCCGTGGCCTGCTCCTCTGCAGCCATGACGACGTTGGCGTCGCCGCTCAGGATCACGCGCTCCAGCGACTGGCCATCGTCGCGATAGTCCAGGTCGACCGCGCTGGCGCGCATCGATTCGATCGGCCCTTCGCCTCCGTGAACGCTCGACTTTCCGCGAAGCTCGAGATACGTGATGACCTCCTCACCCGGCGAGAGACGGGCCCGCATGTGGTCGGCCTCCATGACCTCGGCGCCCCGCAGCAGGCGAACCATGGAGTCCAGGACGAGAACGTCCTGCAGGCGGTCCAACGTGGCTGAGCCGGCGTTCGCGTCCAGCGTCGGCCGGCCGGCCTCGTCCACCATCGTGACGACTGCTCGCTGAGCGATCGCCAGCACGTCGTTGCGCTGGTCGTAGGTCGCGCCCAGACCAGATCCCGACATCCGGCCCTTTTCGAAGGTCACCGCGCCAGCCACTCGAGCGACGCTCTCGTCCCGGTCGAAGGTCGCACGGTCGGTCAGCAGCGTGAAGCCGTCGTTGTCCGAGAGCTTCACCTGGCCAGTCAACTGCAGGTGCACCTGTTTCGGGCCAGCCAGTGCCTCGCTCGCCGTGATGACGAAGATGCGTCCATCGGGCCGGCGAACGGTGATCACGACGTCCCAGAGACGGGCAGACTCGTCCTCGTAGGCTACCGAGCGGCTCCACGTGATCTCGAATTCCCGCTCGTCACCTCGAACCTGCTCCCGTTCGCCGGCTGTCGTCTCGAGGACGGCCTTCGGATCGAGGCGCTCGACAGGCGCCGGGGGGCTCACGGTCTGGCGTTCACGAACCGACCAGTAGACAAATCCCGCGAAGGCGATCCCGAAGACGGCGATACCGAATCGAGCGCGCCTCGGCCAGGAAGTCATTGAGCAGGTCCAGGATAGCACTCTCGATCCGGTGCTGACGCTCCGAGACGAGCGGGCAACAGGTCAGCTCAGCCCGTGTCTGGCGCTTTGAAGTCTGCGATGGAGAGTTGCAGGTAGCGGTCGCCGTTCCAGGTGTCCTGCTCGAGCGAGAACGCCAGGTCTATGGCCGACCGATGCTCCGTGACGAACGTCTCGCGCTCGACGGCACGCCAGGCGATTGCCCGCATCACGCGCCCGTCCTGCCGGAACGACATCTTCAAGTGGCGATCCTTGATGCGCCGAGGGCCGTCGACCACTTCGACCCGGCTGGCATGGAAGACCGGTTTGGGGTTGCCGGCACCGAACGGTGCCAGCGTCGTGATCTCCGACGCAACCTGGTCGTTGATCGATCGGAAGCCGAGGCCGCCATCGATCCAGATCCGCGGGCGCAGATCGTCGGGCTGAAGGCGGGCGTCGGCGAATTCGTTCACTCGTTCGCGAAGCTCACGGACCCGCGCCGATTCGATCGTCAGGCCGGCCGCCTGCTTGTGGCCGCCGAATCTCGTCAGGATCTCGCTACATGACTCGAGCGCCGCCAGCATGTTGAACGACGGGATGCTTCGGCAGGACGCGTGCGCGACGTCACCGTCCATCGAGAAGACGATCGCCGGGCGGTGGAAGGCGTCTACCAGCTTCGAGGCGACGATGCCGATGACGCCGCGATGCCATCCTTCTCCTCCCACCACGATGACGGTGCGCGACCCGATCTCGATGTTCGTTTCCACCGCCTTGCGCGCCTGCACGACGAGGTCGGCCTCCTCCTGCTGGCGCCGGAGATTCTCCGAATTGAGCTGCTCGGCCAGCTCGCGCGCCTCGTCGGCCATGGCGTCATCGGAAGCGAGCAGAAGTCGTGCGGCGATGTCGGGCGTGCTCATGCGGCCAGCGGCGTTGACGCGGGGGGCCAGCACGAAGCCGATGTGATAGCTGTCGATCTCCTTGCCGGTCAACCCGCAGACCTCGAGCAGGGCCCGAAGGCCAATCTTGTGCGGCCCTTTCGACAGCAGACTGAGACCGAGCTTGGCGATGATGCGGTTCTCCCCCGTCAGCGGCACCACATCGGCCAGCGTGCCGATGGCCGCTACCTTCACGAACGCCGGCAACCAGTTGGAGTGGTCGGTCCTGGCGCACAGCGCCTGCACGAGCTTCAACGCCACGCCCACGCCCGCCAGGTTCTTGTCCGGATACCCGCAGTCGTGGCGCTTCGGGTTGATCACGGCGAGCGCGTCCGGCAGCTCGGCGTCCGGCTCGTGATGGTCCGTGATGATCAGGTCGAGGCCGAGTGCCTTGGCCCGTACGGCAGCCTCGACACCTCGAATCCCGCAGTCGACGGAGATGACCAGCCGCACCCCCTCACCCGCCAGCCGATCGAGCGAGGCCGGCTGCAGCCCGTACCCGTCGCGCAGGCGCTCGGGGATGAAGTGGATCACGTCGGCGCCGAGCAGTTCGAGCGCGCGGCGCAGGATGACGGTCGAGGTGACGCCGTCGACATCGTAGTCCCCATGGATCGCGATCCGTTCGCGGCGCGCGATCGCACGCAGGATGCGATCGACGGCGGCCGGCATGTCCGTGAGCGCGAACGGGTCGAGCAGGTCGTCCAGCGACGGCGAGAGGAACCGTCGAGCCTGATCCAGGTCCGAGATCCCGCGGATGCACAGCAGACGAGCGGTGACAGGAGCGATTCCGAGCTCGCGCGACAGTCGATCAGCCTGCGCGTCATCGCACACCGCCGGCTGCCAGATGCGTTGAATCATCGTCCTCGCGAAGGGCGGGTTGCGGAGATCATTCAGCGAGGCCCACGCTTCCCATCTTGCGCCACTTCGTGTACCGCGCCTCCAGGCGTTCAGCCGGGTCCATTGTCGACAACTCCGTGAACACCCGCTCCAGCGCGGTGTCGAGCAGCGTGGCCGCCAGGTCGTGGTTGGTGTGCGAGCCGCCCACCGGCTCCGGGACGATCTCGTCGATCAGCTCCATGTCGAGCAAGTCGGGTGCCGTGAGCTTGAGTGCGTCGGCGGCCTCGACCTTCCGGCCCGAGTCCCGCCACAGGATGGCCGCACACCCCTCGGGGGGGATGACGCTGTAGATGGCGAACTCGTGCATCAGCACGCGGTCGCCGACGGCGAGCCCGAGCGCACCGCCGCTGCCTCCCTCGCCGTGCACGAGGACGACAATGGGAACGTCGAGGGCCGTCATCTCACGAAGGTTCAGGGCGATGGCTTCCGAGATCCCGCGTTCCTCGGATTCGATGCCCGGGTACGCCGCAGGCGTGTCGATGAAGGCAATGACCGGCCGCCGGTACTTTTCGGCCAGCTTCATCGCCCGCAGCGCCTTGCGGTAGCCTTCGGGTTTCGCGTACCCGAAGTTGCGGTAGACCTTCTGCTTGGTATCGCCTCCGCCCTTGTGGTGTCCCACGACCAGAACCGGCTCGTTCTTGTACTGCGCCATTCCCGCCACGATGGCATGGTCGTCGGCAAACCGCCGGTCGCCGCTCAGCTCGGTGAAGTCGGTGAACAGGCGGCTCACGTAGTCGAGGATCGTCGGCCGGCTCGGATGACGGGCGACCATCACGCGTTGCCAAGGCGTGAGGTTCCCGTAGATTTCCCCGCGAATGGAGTCGATGCGCGCGTACAGGCCATCGATGGAGCGCTGGCGATCCGCCGTCACCGGCAGCATGGAAAGCGCCTCGATCTCTTTCAGCAGAACGGCGACCGGTTCCTCGAAGTCGAGTGTCTCGAGTGGCATCGTCTCCCTCGCCTGCCGCGAATCACCTCAGGCTGACCGACCCCGCCCCACAGATCCGTTCCACCTCGGACACCAGACGTTCCGAGGGGCGAACCCGGATGCCGCTGACGTCGGCCGTCACGCGGAGGTGCCGATCCTGCTCCAGGATCACGAAAGCGACCCGCCGGTCGCCTTTGTGCTGGGCGAGCAGGTCCAGCAGCCGCTCGAGAGTGGCCCGCCCGTGCGGTGGCATCGACACGCGTATGGCCACCGACTTGGCGAGGCGCTCCTGGACCATCTCGATCGGCGCGACCTCGGAAGCCAGGATGCGGACCGACTCGTCGTCCCGCTCGTACCGGCCGTGCACGAGCACGGTCCGCCCGTCTTCCACGAGGTGACCGTACTGCTTGAACGCCTCAGGAAAGACCACGACCTCGATTGACCCACCCGCGTCCTCGATCGAGCAGACGCACATGCGGTCGCCCTTCCGCGTCTTCAGCGCGCGCAGACCGAAGACGATGCCGCCGATCGAGACATCCTCGGTGACTCGACCGCCCCCGGCCTCGCCTCGTGCGACCGGCTCTACGCCGCCATCCTCGCTCTCCTCGGTCGTGGGCTCTCGCCGTGGCGCGAGGTCCTGGGTCGTCCTGGCGCCGTATTCGCGGAGGGCCGAGGCGTACCGATCGATCGGATGACCGCTCCAATAGAGTCCGAGCGCTTCCTTCTCGTAGGTCAGTTGCTCGATCTCCGACCATGGCGGGGCCTCGGGCAGCGGCACGATGGTCGGCCCTGACGTACCGGCCTCTCCCCCGCCGAAGAGGTCCACCTGGCCGAGATCGTTGTTGCGCTGCAGCCGACTGCCGTGTTCGCAGGCGCTGTCGATGGCGGCGAACAGCCGCGCGCGGATGGCGGTTCGCTCGCCCGGCCTCACGTCGCCCGAACCCGTCACGAGCGAGTCACACGCGCCGGACTTCACCAGCGCCTCGAACACCCGCTTGTTCGCAATGCGCAGGTCGAGCACTTCACACAGCGAGTGGAGCGACTGGATCCGTCCGCCGAGCGCCGTCCGCGCATCGATGAGCGCCCTGATGGCGCCCTCGCCAAGGCCTTTGATCGCCGTGAGCCCGAAGCGAACGCCCTTGCCCGGCTCCACGGAAAACGCCAGCTGGCTCTCGTTGAGATCCGGCGGCAGCACGGGGACACCCCGCTCGCGGCTCTCGGCGAGGTACATCGCGAGCTTGTCGGTGTTCTGCGCCTCGATCGTGAAGAGCGCGGCGGCGAAGTGCCACGGATAGTTCGCCTTCAGATACGCGGTCTGATAGGCGAGGAAGGCGTAGGCCGTCGAATGTGACTTGGCGAAGCCATACCCGGCGAAGTACTCCATCAGGTCGAAAATCTTCGTCGCTTTCTTTTCATTGATGCCGAGCGTCTTTGCGCCCGCCATGAAAGCCTCGCGCTGCTTCGCCATGACCTTGGGATCCTTCTTGCCCATGGCCTTGCGGAGCACGTCGGCCTGTCCAAGACTGAAGCCGGCGAGCGCCTGCGCAATGCGCAGGACCTGTTCCTGGTACGCGATGACGCCGTAGGTGTCGCCCAGGATCGGCTCGAGCTGCGGGAGCTCGTATGTGATCTCCGTCCTGCCCTGCTTGCGCGCAACCCAGTCGTCCACCATGCCGCTCTTGAGCGGCCCAGGGCGATACAGCGCGTTCAGAGCGATCAGGTCGTCGAGGCGTCCGGGCTTCGCCTTGCGCAGCAGATCGCGCATCCCCGAGCTCTCGAACTGGAAGATGCCGTAGGCGGCCCCCTCGGCGAACAGCTTGTACGTCTTCGGATCGTCGAGCGGAATGTCGTCGATGTCGAGATCGATGCCCTCGGTCCGCTTGATCTCCTTGAGCGCGTCATCGATCAGCGTGAGCGTGCTCAAGCCGAGGAAATCCATCTTCAGGAGGCCTACCCGATCGACCTCCTTCATGTTCCACTGCGTCGTGATTTCGTCGCGCGCCCCCTTGTACAGCGGCGCGTAGTCGGTGATCGGCCCTGGCGCGATGACGACGCCGGCGGCATGCACCGAGGCGTGGCGGGACATGCCCTCGAGACGCCGGCCGATGTCCAGCACCTCTTTCACCTTCGGATCCTTCGCCGCCATGTCCTTGAGGACCGGATTCTCGGCGAGCGCCTTGTCGAGCGTCATGTCGAGCGCCGGCGGAATCTGTTTCGCGATGCGATCGACGTCGGCGTACGGCATCTCGAGCACGCGCCCGACGTCCCTGACGACGGCCTTCGCCTTCATCGTCCCGAAGGTGATGATCTGCGCGACGTTCTCGCGCCCGTACTTCCGCGTGACGTAGTCGATGACCTCGCCCCGGCGCCGCTCACAGAAGTCCACGTCGATGTCGGGCATCGAGATGCGCTCCGGGTTGAGGAAGCGCTCGAAGATGAGGTCGAAGTCGATCGGATCGACGTCGGTGATGCGCATGCTCCACGCGACGAGCGACGCGGCCGCCGAGCCGCGACCGGGGCCGACCGGGATGTGCTCCTCGCGCGCGTAGCGGATGAAGTCCCACACGATCAGCAGATACCCCGCGAAGCCCATCTTCTTGATCATCTCGAGCTCGTACTCGAGACGACGCTCGTACTCGTCGATCGTGTGATTGAGGCGGCCGGCGGCCGTCAGCTGGCGGAGGCGCGTCAGCCGCTGCGCGAAGCCTTCGCGCGCGACGTGCTCGAAGTACTGGTCGAGCGTGAAGCCCTCGGGCACCCCGAACGAAGGCAGATGGTTCTGCCCCGTGGGGATCGTGACGTCGCACCGTTCGGCGACGAGCAGCGTGTTCTTGAGCGCATCGGGGTGGTCCGTGAACACCGCGGCCATCTGGTCGGCCGTCTTGAGGAAGAACTGGTCGCCCGTGTAGCGGAGCCGCTGCGCATCGTTGACCGTCTTGCCCGTGCCGATGCAGAGCAGGATGTCGTGCGGCTGGTGGTCGCCCTGTCGCAGGTAGTGCACGTCGTTGGTGACGATCAGAGGCAGGCCGAGGTCGCGCGCGAGCGGCACGATCCCGCGGTTGACCACCTTCTGTTCCTCGATGCCCTGGTATTGCATCTCGAGGAAGAAGTTGTCCTTGCCGAGAATGTCACGCAGCCGGGCCGCAGCGTCGAGCGCCGCCCGCGTCTGCTCCACCTTCAGGGCGCTGGCGACCTCGCCCTTCAGGCAGCTGCTCAGCCCGATCAGCCCTTTCGCATGGCGCGCGAGCAGCTCCTTGTCGATGCGGGGCCGGTAGTAGAACCCTTCCGTGTACCCCGCGGAGACGAGCTTGATCAGGTTCTTGTAGCCTTCGCCGGTCTCGGCCAGCAGGACCAGGTGGTTGGTCTCGGTCTGAGGGCCGCTCTTGTCGAACCGGCTGCCCTGCGCGACATACACCTCGCAGCCGAGGATCGGCTTGAGGCCCCGCGCGCGCGCGTGGTCGTGGAAGGCGACCGATGAGAACAGGTTGCCGTGCTCGGTCACCGCCAGCGCGGGCATCTTCAGCTTCACGGCCTCGTCCAGCAGCTCGTCGATCCGGCACGCGCCGTCGAGGAGCGAGAACTCGGTATGGAGATGAAGGTGGACGAAATCGGACATTTACTGATCTTTGATCCTTGATTAGCGATTCGTTGTCGATTGCGGATTGTCGATCTCTGATTTCGGCACCGGAACCTCGAACCCGAACCCACTCACCAATCGAGAATCACCAATCCCAAACGAATCAACAACCATAAATCATCAAATCAACAATCGACCTATTCCCATTCGATGGTCGAAGGCGGCTTCGAGGAGATGTCGTACACCACCCGGTTGATGCCGCGGACCTCGTTGACGATCCTCGTCGAGATCGCGGCGAGCAGATCGTGCGGCAGCCGGGCCCAGTCCGCCGTCATGCCGTCGAGGCTCTCGACGGCCCTGATGGCGATCGTGTACTCGTAGGTGCGTGTGTCTCCCATCACACCGACGCTCTGCACCGGCAGCAGCACCGCAAAGCTCTGCCACAGCCTCTCGTACCAGCCGGCGCGCCGGACCTCCTCGGCGACGATCCGATCGGCACGCCTCAGCAGGTCGAGCCGCGCTCCCGTGATCTCGCCGATGACGCGCACCGCGAGACCCGGGCCCGGGAACGGCTGTCGTACGACGAATTCGCGGTCGAGGCCGAGGTCCCGGCCCACGCGACGCACCTCGTCCTTGAACAGATCCCGGAGCGGCTCCACCAGCGCGAAGTTCATTCGCTCGGGGAGGCCGCCGACGTTGTGGTGGCTCTTGATGACGACGGCTGGTCCGTGCACGGAGGCCGACTCGATGACATCGGGATAGAGCGTGCCCTGCCCGAGAAACGCAAAGCCACCCAGCTCGTTGGCCCGCTTCTCGAACACGTCGATGAACGTGGCGCCGATGATCTTGCGCTTCGCCTCGGGGTCGATCACCCCTGTCAGCCGCTCCAAGAAGAGATCGCTGGCGTCGACGAAATCGAGCGGCAGGCGCAGCTTGTCGCGAAACCGCTTCTGAATCTGGTTGGCTTCCTCGTGGCGCAGCAGGCCGTTGTCGACGAAGATGCAGGTGAGCCGATCGCCGATCGCGCCGTGGATCAGCATCGCGGCAACCGTCGAATCCACCCCGCCCGACAGCCCGCAGACGACCCTGCCGGTCCCGACCTGCCGCCGGATTCGCTCGGTCGACTCCTCGATGAAGGACGCGATGGTCCAGTCGCCCGTGCAGGCACACTCCCCAAAGGCGAAGTTCCGAAGAATCTCGACGCCTCGATCGGTGTGAACCACCTCCGGGTGGAACAACAGCGCGTACAGATGCCGTGACGGGGCTTCCATGGCCACGATGGGGGCCGTCGTACTGGTGGCCGCTACGGCAAACCCCGGGGGTACCGCCGTCACATCGTCGCCATGACTGGCCCAGACTCGCAGATCGCTCGGCACTCCCTGAAAGAGACGGGGCTCGGCATGAGCCCCCGAGTCGCCGTTGCGGCGGACGCGCACCTGGGCATGGCCGAACTCACGATGCCCGGAGCGACGCACGACCCCGCCCAGCGTCTTCGTCATGAGCTGCATCCCATAGCAGATGCCGAGCACAGGGATGCCGAGCTCGAACAGTTCGGTGTCGCACAACGGCGCCCCTTCGTCTGACACGCTGCTCGGGCCACCCGAGAGGATGAGCCCCACCGGATTCTTGTGCCGGACCGCCGCCGCCGGAGTATCGAAGGGGACAATCTCGGAGTACACCGATAATTCGCGCAACCGGCGCGCAATCAGTTGTGTGTACTGTGAGCCGAAATCGAGAACGAGAATGGTCTGGTGCGACACGATGAGGCGACCTTGCAGTGCGGCCGAGCGGACGCGTTATTATCCCACAACATATAGTGGCTGAATCGTTGAGTAGGTCCGTCTTATTGCTGTTCATCGGATTGGGCGCCTGCCCTCAATTGGCTTGCGCCCGTCAGCTTCGATCCGAAACCCGACCCCTGCCCGCCCCTGTGCTGCCCGTCGAAGTGGCCTGGGAAGTGAGCCTGCCGTCATTGCCGTCCGCGGCGGGGGCGCTGGACGAGGCGCGTGCATATTTCCTGCTCGAGACCGGTCGGCTCGTTGCCTTGAACCGGGAGACCGGTGCAACCGAGTGGACGTTCGAGCTCGAAAGCGCACACCCCCCGGTCGTCGAAGGCGGTGTCCTGTACGTGACTGGCGGGAGCCAGCTCCACGCCGTGAGCGCCGCGACCGGCACGCGACTGTGGAACGTATCGCTCGACGCCAGCATGAGGGCGCCGCTCGTCATCCGGAGCGGGACACTCATCGCCCTGGTCGAGCCCGGCGTGGTCAGGGCGTTTCGAACGAAGGATGGGCAGGAGGTCTGGAGCCGAATGCTCGGCTCCACGTCGGATCGAGCGGCGATGACGGCGGACGCCGCGAGCGTGTACGTGTCGTTTGGCAGCCGACTGATTCGCCTCGCACTCACTGACGGGTCCCTTCGGTGGGAGCGACTCCTGCCGGGGGCTCTGACTCCACCAACCCTCGCTGGCGACCGTGTTTTCGTCGGCTCGATGGACACCTTCTACGCCTTCCATCCTGAGAAGGGACGCCTCGAATGGCGATGGCGATGGGGAGGCGAGGTCGTTGGCGCCGTCGCCGACAACCGCTTCGTGTACGTGGCCGCACACGACAATCTGTTGCGCGCACTCCATCGCGGCAGCGGAAACCAGGTGTGGAAGCGGGAGCTGTCGACGCGAACGGCTGCGCCGCCACTCACGTTTGGCGGCATCGTCGTGGTGCTCGGGAGGAATCCACGGCTATCGACCTTCGATGCCCTCACCGGCACGCCCATCGCCACGCTGTCGGCGCCGGCTGACCTTCGGGGCGGGCTGCTGATTGATCACGAGCTCCGCCCGTTCCGCGTCGCCATGGTTGGCGTGACCGCTGATGGCAAAGCCGTCGGCCTGCGGCCGTCCGCCATGATGTTCCGCGAAGCCCCGCTGGTGCCGCTCCCGGCGCTGCCGGGGCGGATGCTCACTCGAGAGCGTCTCTCGACACCCGATTCCACGCCCGACTCCCGACCGGCGACCACGAACCGCTGACGGACCTGGAGAGGGAATCCGAGATCAGGTGAGCGCGGCCGCGAGTCGTCGGACGCCCTCCTCGATCCGCTCGGGCGATGGCGATGAGAACGAAAGCCTGATCGTGTCGTGGCCGCTGCCGTCGACGTGAAAGGCGCTGCCCACCACGAAGACGACGCCGTGCTGGAGCGCACGCTCGAGCAGAGCCGTGTCCGTGCAGCCCGAGGGTAGCGTGGCCCAGATGAAGAATCCTCCCCTCGGCGTCAGCCATGTCAGGCGCGACCCCAGATGTGTTCGGAGGGCCTGCTCCATGACGGCGCGCTTGTATCGATAGCGCTCGCGCAGCGCGGGGGCCAGTCGATCCGCCACGCCTCGCCGGAGGGCCTCATGCACGATGCGCTGGTCGAGGATACCCGACGTCAAGTCGGTCGACTGCTTGGCCGTGTCGAACCGCTCGATGAGGACTTCGGGTGCCAGCATCCAGCCGACACGAAATCCAGGCGCGAGCATCTTCGACACGGTGTTCAGGTACAGGACGCGCCCGTTCCTGTCGTCGGCGCGAAGCGGCCGCGTGTCGGCTTCGCTGGCCATGTCGTCGAAATACAACTGTCCGTAGGGGTCGTCTTCGACGATGAGGACATCCCGCCGCTCGGCCCATTCGAGCACACGCGCGCGCTTGCCGAGACCGAGCAGCGATCCCGTCGGGTTCTGGAAGTTGGGAACGAGATACAACAGCTTGACCGTCTTGCCGGCGCCCGTCTCGCGCTGCCAGACCTCGTCGAGATGACCCAGGCTGATGCCGTCGGGATCCTGTCTGACGCCGACAAGGTCGGCCTGCATGTTCCTGAACGCAGCGATAGCCCCAGTGAACGTTGGCAGCTCCACGAGGACCACATCGCCCGGACTGACCAGCACCCGGGCGACGAGGTCGATCCCCTGCTGAGACCCGCTGGTGATGATGATCTGCTCGACCGACGCCTGGATCCCGCGCCCCTCGACGACGTGGCGCGCGGCCTCGAGGAGCGGCGTGTAGCCGCGGGTCGGTCCGTATTGAAGCGCGCTGTCATCGTGCCCATCGAGCAACGTGTCGGCGATCTCTCGCAGCTCCGCCCACGGGAACAGCGATGCGTCCGGGTACCCCGGCGCAAACGACACCATGTCACCGGGCCGGGCGGCCACTGTCCCCATCCGCCTGATGGCCGACTCGGTCAACTGGCGTCCGGTTGGCGACAGAAACTTCGTGTAGTCGGTCATGACGCTTCGGCGGGTGCGGATACGCGACTCACCGTCGCGTCGGCGACCTGCGTGCGATAGAGCTTGACGTAGGCGCCCAGGGAGGCGAGGCCGATGAACTGGAACACGAGGCTGCGAAGCACCCACGCCAGCAGTTGGAGAGGCAGCACGGTGAGGCCGAAGAACGGCACGAAACCCACGAGCCATAGTGCAGCCGTGGCGAGGACGGATGCGCCGGTCGCGAACGCCACGAGCGCCAGGACGACGAGGAACACACCCGCCACTGCCCGGCTGTCACGCCGCAGGAACGCCGACACCCGCCCGGCGGCGGCCAGCACCGTGCAGTCGTCGGCCGCGATCACGATCTGCGTGAGCACGTAGAACAGGTTGATCACCGTGATCCAGACGGCGAACGCCGCGGTCAGGAGCGCCGGGACTCCCCATCCGCCTCCCGCAGTGCGAGCCAGGAGGACCAGATACGCTCCTCCAGACGCGAGGTAGACCACCATGAGAGCGAGGCCCAGGCGTGCATAACGGGGAAAGAGGCGCTCGGCAGACTCGATGAAGCCGTCGACGGAGTACGCCGAGGCACGGGCAACGATCTCCGGCATGAGGGGCGGCTGCTCGATCGGTCCCGCCTTTCGCTCGCCTCGTACGAGCACACCAACCGTTCCACCCTTCACGAGGAAGACGAAGAGGGACCCACCGACGAGCACCACGGTGAGCGACGCGACCCAGGCGGCGAGCACGACGGGGCGGACGAGCAGCAACGAGGCCACCGTGGTCGCCAGTTGTCGCCACTCGAGTGACATGAGCTCGACCGGTTCGGCACCGACGACGAGGGCCACGAGGAAGACACCGCCGATGACGGGCGTGACGACCAGGAGCTTGAACAGCGAGTCGGCGACCGCCTGCACGATGGCAACCGGCCAGTTGGCGGCCGCCACGAGCGCGCCGCGCTTGAGGACGTCCTTGAGCGTATGCGGGAGGATCACAAGGGCTGCATCAATGGTACGTCCCGGGAACCGTATCCCCAAAATTGCGGGTCGATCGTCAGAAACCGGTCACGAATCACCGATCAAAACCTAGAATGGTTTCCATGTCGTGGTCTTCACTCCTCCGCATCACCGTCGGCGGAGTGATCTGTGCCCTGCTGGTTCTGGTCGCCGGGTGGGTCCTGCAGCGTGTGGCGCTCGGCGCCGACGAAACGGGAACGGCCATGCGCGTCGAGACGGAGGTTCGCACGGCCTTCGACCGGATGGCGCGACAGCTCCGTCAGATGGCCGTTGCGGTCGAAGATCCGGCATCGATCCGGGCCGCGAACGAAGGGGATGCCGTCGCGGCAAGACGCCTGCTGACACAGGCGGCCGAGATCATTGCGGGCGCCGCGGCCGATTCGGCGCTCACCGTCTACGGCAGCGAGGGTGAGCCGGTGGCGTGGGCCGGACGTCCCTCCGAGCTGGAGCTGGACCGTCTGCAGGGCGAGGAGGCGTGGTTCGTCGCGCCGGGGGCGCTCGGGCTGCGCTTGGTGTACGTCCGCCCCGTGCTCGACGGCGGCGCGCGACTTGGCGCCATCGCCGTCGAACGCCCGGTCACCTCGAGCGTCGATGGGACCGGCCGCCGCGCGGGGGGCCTGCAGGGCCAGGACGACGACTCGTTCCGCTTTCGCACGTGGATCGCGCCGGTGTCCATTCAGCTGCCCTTCGAAGGCGAGCGAACGGCGGAAGGCGCAACGACGTTCGCCGTCGAGGCCCCCTCGGGCCGCCGGCTGCTGACGGCAACGGTCGCATCCGACGACCTGGCCGCCACACGCCAGCGCTGGACGTCAGCCACACATTCGATGGCGATCGTCGTGCTGGCCGTCACGTTGCTGCTCGTCACCGGACCGCTGGTCGACTGGCGGAACCGGGCCCGGTCGGTGCGGCGGTACGCGACGGCAGTCGCGCTCGTCTGCGCCGCCATCGTGGTTGCACGCGTCATGCTCCGGTCGGCCTCACCGGCCGACTGGTCGGACGCGGTCGTGTTCTCGGCCGTCGACTATACCTCACCACTCGCTCCCCCGCTGCTGACGTCTCCCTTCGACTTTCTTCTGACGGCCGGCGCCGCGTTCGCAGTCGTCGCGCTGCTGTTGTCCGCGGCCGAAGCCCGGCGCGTCAACGTCCGGCGGGCTCGCCACGCGGTTGCCGACAGCCCCGTGACGTTCGTGCTGACGCAGCTGGCCGCTGGCGCCGCCGTCGCAGTCGTCCTGCTCGGACACCGCGCACTCCTGCGAGACACGGTGACTCATACGAACCTGGACCTGCTCCACTTCTCGCTCCACCCTTGGGACACGTCACGGCTGACGCTGCAAGTGGGGCTGCTGCTGGCTCACGCCGCCGCGATTGCGCTGGCTGTCCTGATCCTCCGGAGTGCGCTCCACAGGTGGCGTCTGTCTGGACGCGACCGGCGCCTGTGGGTGCTCACCCTCGGCTGCTGGGCGCTGACGCTCGTGGTGTGGGAAGTCGTCATGCAGCGGCCGAGGGAGGGGGGGCTGCCCCTGATGGTGGCCGTCGCCGCAGCCGTCTGGCTCGCCGCGTCCACCCGCCGGCTGACTGCGCGCTTCCGGCATGGGTCGCAGACGTACCGTCTCGTGCTCCTGACGCTGCCGGTCATTGCACCCGCCTTCGCCTTCTATCCAACAGTCGTCCAGGTCGCGCGTGAGGCCAAAGAGGATTTCGTCGCGGCCCAGTATGCCCCGCACGTACGGAATCTGAGGCAGAACGTCCAGACACAGCTGCTGCAGAGTCAGAGCCAGATCGACGCGATCCCGGCACTCATCGACCTGGTGACTGATCAGGTCACTCCGGGCGCCGAACCGCTGACCGACCGCGCGTTTCGGGTCTGGCAGACAACGGCGCTCGCGACGTACTTGATCACATCGTCAGTGGAGCTCTATGGGCGCGACGGCACGCTCGTCAGCCGGTTTGCGTTCAACCTGCCCGAGGACCTGTCGGCCACCCCGCTTTCCGAGGAGCGATCCTGCGACTGGGAAGTCTACGAGGAAGTCGCACCCTTCTTCGCCGAGGAGCGCCGGGTACTGCACGCCGGACGGGCGATTTGCTCGGCCGATCCCGCCGCCCCCCCGCTCGGCTCGATCGTCGTTCACGCGATGCCGGACGATTACGAGAACCTGCCATTCATTTCCTCCCAGAACCCGTACGTGGAGATGCTCCTGTCGGAAGGACCGCTGCAACGCGAAGGCATTTTCGGACGCGACGTCGAGTTCGCGGTGTACGGGTGGAGCCGGAGGCCGCTCTACGCCGCCGCGGCAACCGCGTGGCCGCTTCCTGACGATGTCTTCGCGCGCGTGGAGGAGTCGCGGGAGGAAATCTGGGCGCAGTTGTCGCGCGGGCAGCAACGTTTCGACGTGTACCTGCTCAACGACCGCGGCGGCATCTACGCGTTGGGCTTTCCGGTCATCGCGCCACTCGATCATCTGGTGAATCTCGCCGAGGTGACGGTTCTGGCCGTCGCCCTCTACGTGCTGCTGCTCACCGTCAACGCGATCTTCAAGTGGCTCGGGCGCCGTGAGCTCGGTGGTCCCGCGCTGCTGCGCGAACTGCGCGCGAGCTTCTACCGGAAGCTGTTCCTGGCCTTCGTGGCGGCGGTGTTCGTTCCCGTGGTCGCTCTGGTGCTCGTCACACGCAACTACGTCGCCGCCCAGATGAAGGCGAGCATCGAGCAGGAGGCGATCCGGACGGCAGCAGCCGCCGGCCGGGTGGTCGAGGATCTGGCCGCGCCACGGGCCGAACAACAGGGCGTGGGCGTCGATGACAACCTGATGGTCTGGGTGAGCCGATTGATCGATCAGGACGTCAACATGTACGCCGGCGCGCAGCTGCTCGCCACGAGTGAGCGGAACCTCTTCGCTTCGGGGCTGCTGCCGACACGCCTCGATGCCAACGTCCATCACGCGCTCGCCCTGCGCAACGAAGCGGCGTCGGTGACGCGCGAGCGGATCGGGGGGTTCGAGTACCTCGTCGCGGCGTCGCCCCTCGCTGCCCGGCAGATCGGCATCCTCACGGTGCCGCTGACGTCGAGGCAGCGCGAAATCGATGCCCAGCTCGACACGCTCGATCGGCGCGCGCTGCTGGCGGCGCTGCTCTTCATCCTGGCCGGCGCCGGTCTCGGCTATTCCATGGCCGAGCGCATCTCGGACCCGGTGAATCGCCTGACCCGCGCGACCCGGCGCATCGCTCGCGGCGACCTCGATGCGCGGATTGCCGCGACCTCGTCCGACGAGCTTCGGCGGCTCGTCGAGGCCTTCAACAGCATGGCGGCCGACCTGCAGCGGCAGCGCACCGAGCTCGAACGCACCAACCGGCTCGAAGCATGGGCCGAGATGGCGCGACAAGTGGCACACGAGATCAAGAACCCCCTCACGCCGATTCAGCTCAACGCCGAGCATCTCCGGCGTGTGCACACGGACCGCGGCGAGCCGCTCAGTCCGGTACTGCAGGACTGCGTGGCGACGATCCTGACGCAGGTGAAGCTCCTCCGCCGGATTGCGTCCGAGTTCTCGAGTTTCGCTTCGTCTCCGAGCGCGAAACCCGCCGAGGTCGACACGACTGCCCTGCTCCACGAGATCATCGATCCGTACCGGGCCGGACTCGATGGCCGCATCGACCTCGACGTGGACATTCCGTCCTCGCTGCCGCCGGTTCTCGTCGACCGCAGTCTCATCTCCCGGTCGCTCACCAACATCGTCGAGAACGCCCTGCACGCCATGCCCAGCGCGGGGACGCTCGGCCTGTCCGCAAGCGTCGCGGCCGGCCACGTGCGGATCCGGATCTCCGACACGGGCGCGGGGATGGACGACGAGGCGCTGGCGCGGGCATTCGAGCCCTATTTCTCCACCAAGGCCAGCGGAACGGGCTTGGGTCTGCCCATTGCCAAGCGGAACGTGGAGTTGAGCGGTGGAACGATCGCGGTGCGGAGCGCACGCGATCAGGGGACGACCGTCGAGATCACGCTGCCAGTGGCGGGACCCCGCTGAGCGTTCAGAGCGCCACGTCGTCGGCCGGCTCTTCTGCCTCGTCCTGTTGTCGTGGCTGCCGCCGCCGCAGCCGATGCCACGCGAGGCCGATGAAGGCCGATGCCAGGTACGTGTAGGCCATGGCCAGCAGCAGGGCCCGCGGCGACGCAGCCAGCACGGCGAGGCCGACCGCGACGAGGAAGAGCACCGGATAGCTGCGGCGAGCCTGCAGATCGAGCGTCTTGAAGCTGCGGTAGCGAATCGTGCTCACCATCAGCAATGCGGGCACGATCACCATCGCGAGAACGGGCCACGCTTCGGCGTAGCCTTGAAATCCGGCCGGATAGGCGAACACCGTGGCCGCCGGAACGCACGCCGCAGGCGGGCTGGGCAACCCCACGAAGTAGCGCTTGTCCTGAGAGCCCGACTGGATGTTGAACCGCGCCAGTCGGACTGCCGCCGCGGCGACGAACAGGAAACCGGCCGCCCAGCCGATCTGGCCGAGCGGCTCGAGCCCCCACTTGAACGACAGAATCGCGGGTGCGACGCCGAAGGAGATCACGTCGGCAAGCGAGTCGAACTCGAGTCCGAACGCGCTCGTCGTGCCCGTCATGCGCGCGATTCGGCCGTCGAGCATGTCGAGCACGAATGCAAAGCCGATGAAGAGCGCCGCCGTGGACAGCTCCCCCCGCATGGCGTGCACGATGCAGGCATACCCGCAGAACATGTTCGCCATCGTGAACATGCTGGGCAGCAGGTAGACGCCGCGGCGGAAGCGCCGAGCGCTGTCGGCGGTTCGCGGGCGGAGCGGCCTCAGGAGCCGGCGCCGATCGGTGTGCTCGTCATGCGTGTGCATGGTGCCTGTCCTGGCCTGAGGCCCTCGTGACCGGCCGCGCGCCCAGCGTGGCGACGACCGTCACACCCGCAACCACGGTGTCGCCAACGCGGGTGTGAATCGTGGCATCAGCCGGCACGAACACGTCCATGCGCGAGCCGAACTTCATCACCCCGAAGCGGTCACCGGCCTTGACGTCGAGCCCTTCCTTCGTGCGGCACACCACGCGACGGGCGAGGACACCGACGATCTGTCGAACGATCACCTGCTGCCCCCCCTGATCGATGACGATTTCCGAGTGTTCGTTCAAGTCGCCGGCCTCCTTGTGGTACGCCGGCAGGAACCGACCCGGATGATACTCCACACGGGTGACCCGGCCGCTGACCGGTATGCGGTTGACGTGCACGTCGAGCGGCGACAGAAAGATACTGATCTGCTGCCATTGTCCGGGTGGCACAGCCTCGCCCGTGGGTGCGCCGGCAACCATCACGCGGCCATCGGCGGGCGCCACCACGGACAGGGGCGCGGCGTGGCACACGCGTTCCGGATCGCGGAAGAAGAAAAGGAAGAACGCCGAGAGCGCGAACACGGCCACGCCGTACGTCCACCCGGCGGCCCACCAGGCGACGAGCGCCAGAGCGCACCCTCCGAGGATGAACGGCCACCCTGCCGGGTCGATTCGCATTGCACTAGAAGCCGGGTTCAGCGTCCGCGAGGCGGCACCGGACGAAGCCGGTGTCTCAGCGGGCGGCCGTCAGGAAGCCCGGATGCGCGTCTTGGCATACTCAAGGGCCATCTGCTCCATCTGATCCTTGAGCGCGAGCTTGCGCTTCTTGAGTGTGACTTCTTCGAGCTGTTCTGAGGTGGTGAGGTAGGGCAGTGCGATGAGTTGGTGGAGGCGATCGTCCAGCTGGTGGTGACGTTCCGAAAGCTGGCGGTACTGCTCGTTGCTCCGCAGCAAGAGGCTCTTTACCTCCTGCGCTTCAGCTGCGCTCATAGGCCGCACCCTCCTTTTCCTGAAGAAGGAACGTTGTGAGATCACGGTAGCACACGTGTGCTCGGGGCTCAATCCCGAAGTGGGTTCCCTCCACACGAGCTACCTGTCGCGCCATAGGATCAGGGCGTCTTCGACCGGGTTTGTGTAGTAATTCCGGCGGGTCCCGGCCACGTGGAAGCCCAGGCGCTCGTACAGCCGTCTGGCCCCCACGTTCGAGGCCCGGACCTCGAGTGTGGCGCGCCGGGCACCGAGTTGGTGTGCCTCATCGAGCACCCGGTGCATCAGGGCGGTGCCCATCCCCCGGCCTCGCAGTTCCGGGAGGATGGCGATGTTGTTGACGTGGATCTCGTCGACGACGAGCCAGAAGGCGCAGAAGCCGACGACCGGGCGATCGGCGGTACGTACGACGAGAATGTGGCACACGGCCCGGTTCTGCAACTCCCAGGCGTACATCTCCCGCGTCCACGGGTTGGTGAACGACTCCGTCTCGACACTGAGGACGCCCTCGAGATCCGCGTCGCCCTCGAGCCGATCGATCCAGTAGTGGAGCGCGCTATCGGGCGGCACGGGCGTCCCTGGCGAGCTCAGCGTCCGTTCGTCGCACGTAGAGCGGGCGGATCGCGTGAGCAGGAGCGGCCTCGCCAGCCGCGACAGCGACCCCCGCCAGGATCGCGATCGTGCCCGCGAGCAGCGGCGTCGCAGGCGTGGCGACGCGGCAGGCACCGCCGCGACGGCTGACAACGAGGCCTCGATACGTGCCGGCGCCGCCACCGATGAAAAGCGTCGGTGCGCCATCGAGTCGCGACAGAAGATTCTCGGGGGCGGCGACCACGGGCGCTTCGATTTCGCGGCCCCCCGAGTAGAGCGCTGCATAGACTTCCCCTCGCCACGCATCCACCCATGTCGCAACCCTGTCGCCGGCGGCCTCCAGTTCTCCTATCCGCGCGAGCGCATCGAGCCCCGACACGCCGACGAGCGGCTTCCCTGCCGCAAACGCCAGCCCCTGCATCGTCGCGATTCCGATGCGAAGTCCGGTGAAGGAGCCTGGCCCGGTCGCGACTGCGAAGGCGTCGACGTCGGCGAGGGTCAGGTCGGACCGCTCGAGGATTGCCATCAGGTCCGACGGCAGACGCTCCGCCGGAGGGCGCGAGACATCGCTAGCCTCTTCGCGCAGCACGATCCCGTCGGCGGCGAGCGCGCAGCTGCCCGCGGGTGTCGTGGTGTCGAGGGCCAGGATCAGCATGCTGGATAATAATCAATGCTCAATGCGCAATGCGCAATGCACAATGCCCAAGGCGCAATGCCCAATGAGCCCCGGGCCCGGTTGAGATGTCCACAGCCACTGCCACGCCGGCGATGCGCCAGTACCTCGACGCCAAGCGTCAGTACCGCGACGCGATCGTGTTCTTCCGGATGGGCGACTTCTACGAGATGTTCTACGAGGATGCGCTCGTCGCCGCGCGCGCCCTCGAGCTGACGCTGACCTCGAGGTCGAAGGACGCAGGCGGCAACGGGATCCCCATGTGCGGCGTCCCCTTTCATGCCGCCGACGGCTACGTCGCGCGACTCGTCAAGAAAGGGTTTCGCGTCGCCATCTGCGAGCAGGTCGAGGACCCGAAGAAGGCGAAAGGGCTGGTCAAGCGCGAGGTCGTCCGCGTCGTCTCGCCGGGAACCCTCACCGACTCGAGCTATCTCGAGGCGCGCGAACCGGCCTTCCTGATGGCCCTTGTCGTGTCGGGGCCTCCACGGGGCGAGATTTATGGCGCGGCGCTCATCGACCTGTCGACCGGCGAATTCAGCGCGGCGGAGTACCGCGGCCCGGGCGCGCTCGACGCGCTGGCTGACGAGTTGTCCGTGCTCCGGCCACGGGAGATTGTCGTACCTGGTGAAGTCGGGAGCGAGGGCCAGGGCCAGTCCGGCATCGTCGCGCGGCTTGCCGAGAGCTGCGGTCTTCAGTTTCCAGTGACCTCGGCCGAACGCTGGAGCTTCGAGCCTGAGGCCGCTCGTCGAGCGTTGCTCGACCAGCTCGAGACGCACGGCCTCGAAGGGTTCGGACTGGAGGGCCACGCCGTGGCCGTGCAGGCCGCTGGCGGACTCGTCACCTATCTGCGCGAGACGCAGAAGGCGGGCCTCGCCCACGTCCGCGCGATTACCTACCGGACGTCTGGCGACAGTCTCATCGTCGATCCGATCACCTTGAAGCACCTCGAAGTCGTCATCGGCAGCGAAGGCACCGTGCACGGCTCGCTGCTGCACGAGATCGATCGGACGATCACCTCGATGGGCGGGCGCCTGCTGCGGTCGTGGCTGCTTCGCCCGCTTCGCACGCTGGAGCGCATTCGCGACCGGCTCGACGCCGTCGAGGAGCTTGCGTTCCGGTCGATCGAGCGCGGCAAGTTCCGAGAGACGCTCGACGGCGTGCACGACCTCGAACGACTCATCGGGCGCATCGCGCTGGGCACAGCCGGACCGCGTGAGGTGGTCTCGCTGCGGCAATCGCTCGCCGCCGTACCGCGCGTAAAGCTGCTGCTCGAGCCCTGCCAGGCGCCGCTGTTGCAGAGTCTGGTGGCCGAACTCGACGACCTGGCCGAGGTGCGGAGCCTCATCGAGCGCACGCTCCTCGACGAGCCGCCGGCGATCGTCCGGGAGGGTGGTTTCACCCGCGACGGCGTGGACCCCGAACTGGACGACCTCAAGGCGATCAGCCGATCGGGCCGCCGGGTCATCGCCGAGATGGAAGACCGCGAGCGCGCGCGGACCGGCATTGCGTCGCTCAAGGTGCGCTTCAACCGCGTCTTCGGCTACTACATCGAGATCTCGAAGCCCAACCTGCACCTGGTGCCCGACGACTATCAGCGCAAGCAGACGATTGCCGGCGGTGAGCGCTTCACGACTCCCGCGCTCAAGGAATACGAGGAGAAGGTCCTCGGCGCCGATGAGCGGATTCTGGCGCGGGAACTGGAGATCTTCGAGGACCTGCGCGTGCGGGTGGCCGCGGAGGCCCCGGCCGTCCAGGACACCGCGCGCGCCCTGGCCACGCTCGACGTGCTCGCGGCGCTGGCGGAGACGGCGGCGATCGCCAACTACACGAAGCCGCACCTGCACGACGGCGATGAGCTGGTCGTGGCCGATGCCCGTCACCCCGTCGTCGAACGCTTCACCGACGCGTTCGTGCCCAACGACATCGACCTCGATGGGACGGCGCGCCAGCTCGTCGTGTTGACCGGCCCGAACATGGGCGGCAAGTCGACCTACCTGCGGCAGACGGCGCTCATCCCGCTGCTGGCGCAGGCTGGATCCTTCGTACCCGCCCGTCACGCCAAGGTCCCCATCATCGATCGCATCTTCGCCCGCGTGGGCGCCTCGGACAACATCGCGCGCGGGCAGTCCACGTTCATGGTCGAGATGCAGGAAACCGCCAACATCCTGCGCGCGGCGACCTCGCGAAGCCTCGTTGTGCTCGACGAGATTGGCAGGGGGACGGCGACCTTCGACGGCCTCAGCATCGCGTGGGCCGTGGCCGAGTATCTGGCCACCAACCCCAGGGCGAGGCCAAAAACGCTCTTCGCCACGCACTACCACGAGCTGACGGACCTGGCCGACACGATGCCAGGCGTGGTGAATGCGCATGTCGCGGCGCACGAGTGGAAGGACCAGATCGTGTTCCTGCGGAAGATCGTCAGCGGACGATCCGATCGCAGCTTCGGCATCCAGGTTGCTCGCCTCGCCGGCCTGCCGGCCAGCGTTGTGGCACGCGCGCAGCAGATCCTGGCCGGGCTGGAGCGCGATGAGGCGTCGCGCGGCGGGCGGCCGACGCTGTCGGGTGCGGCGGGCGGCCCGCTGAACGCGCAGATGGGCCTGTTCGCCGTGCCGAGTGACGCCATCGATGCCGGGCGCGCCGATGGGATCAGAGCACGGCTCGACGCCGTGAATGTCGACGAGACGACGCCGCGGCAGGCGCTCGAGATCCTGGCGGAACTCAAGAAGCTGTCAGAAGATGGGTAATGCAAAATGCAAAATGAAAAATGCAAAGAACGGAGGCCTGGTTGGTGGTCTCCGAATCCGGCGTCGTTTGCATTTTGCATTTTGAATTCTGCATTAGCGATTCTCGCCGGTTGCGCTCAGTCACTCGCAACCATGGATCCCGGCACCATCACCATCGCCGTACGCTCCGGCCCCACCACGCTCGACCCGCGCCTCGCCAACGACGAAGCCACGCAGCGGATGGCACAGCTCGTCTACAGCCCCCTGCTCGAGCACGACGACGGCCTGCAGGTCCGCCCTGCCCTGGCTCAACGCTTCGAGAACCCGGACCCGCTCACCTACATCGCGTATCTGCGCCACGGTGTCAGGTTTCACGACGGCCACGAGCTGACGGCGCGGGACGTCGTCTACACCTTCAGCAGCATTCTCGAGCCCAGCCTCCGGTCGCCGTTCAGGGGCGCGTTCCGCGTGCTGAAAGAGGTGACGGCCCTCGACGACTACACGGTCAGGTTCACGCTGACGGAGCCTTTTGCGGCGTTCCCCATCCAACTGGTCAACGTCCCGCCTGTCGTCCCTGCCGGCGCCGGAGACGCGCTGCGGACGCTCCCGATCGGCACGGGTCCTTACCGCTTTGTACGCCACGACGTGGACGACAGGCTGATTCTTTCGGCGTTCGACGGGTACTGGGACGGCCTTCCACACAACGCCGGCATCGTGATGAAGGTCATCCCCGACGACACGATGCGCGGGCTCGAGTTGCGCAAGGGCACGATCGACCTCGTCGTCAATGACCTGCCGCCCGACATCGTGCACCAGCTCGAAAAGAGCGGTGTCTTCACGATCGCACGCTCGCCCGGCCTGGATTTCTTCTACCTCGGGTTCAACCTGCGTGACCCGGTGCTCGCCGATCCGCGCGTACGGCACGCGATCGGATACGCCACCAATCGCGACGCCATCATCGAGCACCTTCGGCGCGGCCTGGGACGGCCGGCGTCGGGCCTCATTCCCGACCTGGCGTGGGCATTCGAACCCGAGGTGCACCGGTTCACCTACGACCCGGAGCGGGCCAGACGGCTGCTTGACGAGGCCGGTTATCCGGATCCGGACGGCCGAGGACCGCGTGGGCGCATCCAGCTCTCGCTCAAGATCTCGACCAACGAGGAGACACGCATACAGGCGACCGCCATTCAACACGATCTGCGTCTCGTCGGGATCGATGTGGATCTGCGGTCCTACGAGTTCGCCACTTTCTATGCGGACGTGCTGAGCGGCAATTTCCAGGTCTTCGCGTTGCAGTGGGTCGGCGGCGCAATGATCGATCCGGACATGCTCCGCCGCGTGTTTCACTCGAGGGAAGTGCCCCCGGCGGGATTCAATCGCGGCTACTACAGCAACCCGGACGTCGATCGCCTGCTGGAGCTGGCGACCACGTCGCTCGACGAGGTCGAGCGGAAGCAGTACTACGGCGCGGCGCAGCGGCTCATCGCCGAAGACGCGCCGTACATTCCGATCTGGAACAGGACCAACGTGATCGTCGCGCAGCGATCGCTCGACGGGTTGCACATCAATCCGTTGGGTGACTTCAGCGCGTTGCGGGACGTGAGGCGGGTGGTTCCCCGGTGAAGGTCGTGAACCGCGTAGAGCGCGGGCTTCAGTGCTGAACGGCGTAGAGCGCGGGCTGAAGCCCGCGCGTTACCCCTTCAAGTTCTCGAGCTCCGCCCGCGCTTCGGGTGTGTAGGGCGAATTGGGATGCTGGTCGACAATCTGGGTGAAGGTCTTGCGGGCTTCGTCCTTGTCGCCCTTCTGCAGATAGGCGCGCGCCAGATCCATCAGGATGGCGTCGACCGGGAAATCAGCCGATGTGGAGGCGGCCATCTCCTTCCATGTGGCAATCGCGGCGTCGAGCTGGCCCGCACGCGCCTGCGCGTCGGCCTTACCCAGACGCGCCATCCGCCCGTACACGCTGCCACTGCCCCCACGTGTCGCCACGTCGTCGAACTGCTTGATGGCATCCTCGTGACGGCCAAGGGCTGCGAGCGCCCCGGCCAAGTGGTACCGCGCGGTGATGCCAGCAGCGCTGTCCGGATAGGCATCGGCGGCCGCCTGCAGCTTCGGCAGCGCCGCCGTGAGCTTTGCGTTCTCGGTGGCGAAGCTGCCCTCTGCGCTCAGGGTCGCCGCAGCCGGGAGCTTGTCCTCCCCCACCTGCGTACCGGCCGGCACGACCTGGGCGTTGAGCGCGACCATCGCTTCCGCGAGCAGATCCGAGCCGCGGGACTGGTTCCGTTGTCTGACGAGCAGCACGCCGGCCACAACCACGGCGATCACCACGACCCCGATGAGGGCGGTCGTCATCCCCCGCTTCCGCGTCTCGAGAAAGTCTCGCGCCGTCTCGATCGTGTGGACGAGCTCGTTTTCCTTCAGGTGGTGCCGTTCGGTGCGTTTCATGTCCTGTCTTCAATCTACCGGCGACGAGCGATCCGCTCCGAGCTGCCGGCTGGTGTGGCGTCCCCGGGCAGAATCGAACTGCCGGCCTAGCGCTTAGGAGGCGCTCGCTCTATCCGACTGAGCTACGGGGACTCAGCCTCTATTCTAGACCCTCGTCTCGTTGGGAGTTGGTCTCCTTGGGGGTTGGGAGTTTGCGGAGCTAGCTAGTACTGCAGCACGGAGAACACTTTCTCTCCGGGAAGCTTCGATTGTCCCTTGAGGAACATCAGCTCGATGAGGAAGGCCAGCCCGTGCAGGTCGCCCCCAAGCTGCCGGACGAGCCGCGCCGCAGCCGAGGCCGTTCCCCCCGTCGCGAGCACGTCGTCGACGATGAGGACGCGCTGGCCGCGCTGAACGGCGTCGGCATGGATTTCGAGCGCGTCGGTGCCGTACTCCAGCTCGTAGGTCTCCTTGATGCGGCGGGCCGGCAGCTTTCCCGGCTTGCGGATCGGGATGAAGCCCGCGCCGAGGCGTTGTGCCACACCGCTTCCCAGGATGAAGCCCCGGCTCTCGATGCCGACGACCAGCTCGATGGACTGATCCTCGTACGGCGCCGACAACCGATCGATCGTCGCCTCGAAACCTTTCGCGTCACGCAGGAGCGTCGTGATGTCGTAGAAGAGGATTCCCGCCTTCGGGAAATCGGGAACATGTCGGATGTGCTGCTTGAGGTCCATCTTTGTCTTCGCCGTGGCTACGGCGTTACGGAAAACGTGTCGTATGCCCCGGATGCTTCCTCGATGTCGACGTACACCGTGTCGATACGCGCGCCTCGAGGGCCGGATCTGATCGCGATCTCCACTCGGGTGACCGCGTCGGCCTCCCCTTCGACGTGCGCCTCCACGCGGCCATCGGGACGGTTGCGCACCCATCCCGTCACGCCTTCTTGCAGGGCCGCGTCCTGCGTGAAGTAGCGGAACCCGACGCCCTGCACGCGCCCGCTCACCACGAACCGCCGGGCCACACGCATCAGAACGCGCGATTATACGTGGAGGCCAGTCGTGAACTAAAGCCCCCTGAAGAGAACCCGGCCTCCCGGCATCCCCGGCCACGGAATCGACAGCAGCAGCGCGATCATCGCGAGCCCGACGAACACGAGCACGGTTCTGTGCCGAGCCTTCGCGTCGGTCGCCTTGCGAGCGCGTGCACCTCCGATGTGCGCCAGGGCCACGGCAGCCAGCATGCCGACGAGGTGCTCGACCGTGTAGAAGCGAAGGACCGGGTCGCGCATCGCGGCGCCCATGTCGGCAAAACCAGACTCGGTCACCGGACTGAGCAGGGCGTACAAGACGAGACCGATGAGAAGCTGCACGTCGAGGCTGATCGTGAAGATCCGGGCCCGAAGGTCGTCGGCGCTCGACCAGGCACGCCCGGTGGTCACACCATTGGCAGCCCCACCGAGGGTCGCAATGCCCGAAAACACGACCACCCATCGAAGCCAGGAGTGAAGGAGGAGCAGCGCGGTGTACATAACCGCATTCTAGCCGGTCGCTCGCCGTTGGTACCTTCAGCAGTACCGCTCAACCGACTACGAACTGCCAGCCAGGATTCGCGCCCAGGGACCGACCGCCACGACGAGATAGAGGAGCGTGAGCGCCGCGACCCAGCGGTGCCGCGCCGTGACATAGAGCACGGCGCCACACGTGATCGCGAACAACTTCGCCGCGGTGAACCCGACGGCAGGACCAAATGCGTTCAGATACCACGCGACGAGTGGATTGGCCTCGATCGCCGGCCCGTGCAGGGAGACACCGATATACGACATCGCGCCGTCCAGGACCTGCACCAGGACGAAGACGAGCCACAGAATCTCGGCACTCGTCAGCCGCCTGGCAGCGAGCCGACCGGCCCGTCCAAGGAGTGGGGATGCTGCCTGTGCCGAGCCGGACATGACCGCGGGTGCCGACGCCATGAACGGCCTATAGGCAAAGAAAACGCCAGCAAATTCGCTCGGAATCTGCAAGCCGCGCAGTCAAAAGGTCCTGAATGGGCCGATTAATGTCCCCAGTCTACGGACTCTTCGAGAGCGGCGGCTCGCTCGGCGATCGGTGTGCGTTGGCCGCGAATTCCCTCCTCGACAGACTCGCCCACGATCCCGTCAGGGCGTGCGGACGCCCACGGCGTGCTGGCCGTGGCTGCGAGCCGGCGGCGTACCGGGAATGACGTTCCGGTGATCAGTCCAGAGGCTCCACGTTGCGCCATCGGAGCCGACGGCCACGGCGTTGTAGTCGCCGAGGAAGGTCGTGGGGCCGCCTGTCGCTCCCGAGAACCAGCGCGAGCGCCCTGCGTCCGACAACCCCGTGTCCACGCGCACGGCAGCCTGGCTGTTGATGGCGCCGCCTGCGTCAAATGTCACTCGGTTCAGCGTGAACCCATACTGGCACTCGGCCTGCCCCGAGGAGTACGAGCGATCCATGTAGCCGATGTCGACGCGACCGCTCGGGGCGACGGCTACCCATGGGTAGAACTGATCGTTGGGCGAGCCGTCCAGGAGGTGCTCGCTCCACGTGAGACCGCCGTCGGCTGAGCGGGCCAGGATGACGTCAGCGTTGGTGGCTGCAACGCTCCCGTTCCGGTTATCAGCCCACACGGCGTAGAGAGTGTCAGGGTCGTTCGGATCCACGGCGATGTTGCCTGGCGAGGCCAGACGGAACTGGCATCCTGTCAGCGTGCTGCGGCCGGAAAACGGACTCAGCGGAAACGTAATGTCGTGGATCGTCCCGGCACGGCGGGGCGCGCTCCATGTCTGCCCGCCGTCGTTGGAGGCCACCACCATGTACTGGTTCTCCGCCGGCGTATTGAAATTCTCGAACCCGACATACACCCGCCCGCTCGATGCCACGGCCGGCGACGAGAACTGATTTGCGTCGCACGCATTCGGGGAGGAGTTGAAGGCCGAGCAGTGCGCGCTCGACCCGCTGATCGTCTTCCCGGCCGACCACGTGCCGTCGCGGTCCGCCGCGGAGATCATGATCGGCGACACGGCGTGCGGGCGCACTCCTCTGAAGAACTCCTGAAAGCTCGTCCACGTCACGTAGACGCGATCCAGGAAGGGACTCGTCGGACTCGTGTCCGCGGCGATGAACTCTTTGTCCTGGAATACGAGCCGCGTATTCTGTCCGGCCACGGCGCCCTTGCCCACGGCGATGGTCGTCGGCGTCGTCCACGTCAAGCCGCCATCGTCGGAGTGCGCCACGATGACGCTCGGCGCGACGAAGCTGCCGCCGGGGCCTTCGTGGTCGGCGATGTTCGCGAAGTACAGCCGCCCGCTTCCGTCGAAGGCCAGCGCCGGATCGCCGCTGAACTGATAGGGGGTGATGGGAGGAACGACCTGCTGCCAGCTCACGCCGCCATCGAAGGTCGCCGACGTTGTTCCGATGATGTGCGCGATGACTGTCGCACCGAGGAAACTGACTTGATAGCTGTGATACCCGCCGACGGCGTGCGACGGGTCGAGCGGGTTGACGGCGATCGTCGTCTCGTTGTGCGGCACCTCCGCATCGCAGTCGATCAGGCTGTTGTCGTCATAGATCGCCGGCTGTGTCAGCGATGAGATCGTGCACGTGAGCACGTCGGTGATGCCGATCCCGATCCCGAACTCGCTGCCGGCGTTCAGGAAGTCGTAGAAGCCCGACTTCGGTGGACCTGGCTTCTCAATCGGTTCACGCTTCTGAGCGTCGGTCAGGGAAACGAATGCGACGGCCACGAAGGCTGTCGCCAGCAGAGTGCCAATCCCGCCTTTCATGGGGCCCTCCTGATGGTCAACACGAGGCCACGATCCTACATCCGCGGCTGCCTGCGGAGGTGAGGAAATTCGCCGCCCGAGCTGGAGCGTGTGCGTCAGCGCCTTGGGAGCGGGGCGATTTCAGATCTGTATTCTCGAGAACGCCCACGCGCCGAGGACCAGGAAGCCGGAGGCCACGACCGTGAGCACGGACAGGTTGGTGAGGGCGCCGAACTGGGTGACACCGATGAGCGCCCCACGCAAGCCGTCCACGCCGTACGAGAGCGGGTCGACGCGCGTGGCGATGGTCAGCGCCGTGGGCAGGTTGTTCAGCGGGAACAGCGCGCCCGAGAGAAAGAAGATCGGCATGATCAGGAAATTCATGATGAGCTGAAAGCCCTGCATGTCTTTCAGCGTCGAGCCGACAGCCGTGCCCAGGCCGGCGAACACGAGCCCGACAAGCAGCATGAACACGATCGCGAGCGGGAGCGCCGCCAGGCTGTAGGGCCGGAAGCCGGCCACGATGCACACGACCAGGATCAGCGTGCCCTGGATCGACGCGATCGTGGCGCCGCCCAGCGTGCGGCCCAGCATGATCTGCAGCCGCGGCACGGGTGCGACGAGCGTCTCCTTCAAGAAGCCGAACTGTCGATCCCACAGCAGGCCGATGCCCGAGAAGATCGACGTGAAGAGAATGGCCATCCCGACGACGCCCGGCGCGATGAACTGGAGGTAGCTCCCCTGCCCGGATTGGGCGAACACCGGGCCCAGCCCGAAGCCGAGCACCAGCAGATACAGCAGCGGCTGGGCGATCGAGCCGATGATCTGCGGGCGCGATCGCAGGTACCGCTTCACCTCACGCAGCCACAAGTAGTAGACGACGGTCACGGCTCATCTCCTCCACATTCTGGCCATCTGGCGCATCTGCTCGGCGCTATCGGCTCTCTCGTCCCGGATCGTCGTCCCGGTCAGCG